>VOFK01003530.1_pt1 | contig 211478 bp, 142 predicted proteins | sample 5384121 | NCBI WGS metagenome assembly VOFK01 (sample SAMN12384730, study PRJNA508395) | human gut metagenome | isolation source: healthy gut J | host: Homo sapiens | reverse complement strand
CACATACAAACTCCCGCTCTACTTTCTGGCTAAAGTAAAAGTAAAAAAAAAAGTAATATGTATAAGTAAACAAATTCATACTTTCGTTTTCTTTTTGTTTTTTAATTTCGTGGCAAAAAGTAATACTTTTCTCTTATATGCAAGCAAAAAATGATATTTTTTTTATTTCTTCTTCAAAATTAGCTTTCAGACGAGTGCTTCCGGTTGTCCTTTTTTGCCGGAAATCCGTCAATCGTCGTGCATGATTCCCTTGATTTGCTCCCATTTGTTCACGGCATCGTTGGACTGTGCTTTTCCCGGAGTGCTCCGGCCTTCGCGGATGTACTTTTGCAACAGGTCTTTCAGTTCGCTGACTATTTCGGGATGTTCTTGATAGACATTTTTGCTTTCGGTGGGATCGTCTTTCATATTATAGAGTTGAATCGGTGGGAGCTGGGCAATGGCTTCCTTGTCCACACCCGGTTTGGGGTAGCTCCAACCGCCGGAACTGGGGGAACACAACAGTTTCCAGTCTCCTTTACGGATGGCAAACTCTCCGCGGATGGAGTGGTGCACGGTTGCTTCACGGATGGTTGGCATGTGGTGCGGATTCCGGATGAGGGGAAGAATGTTGTAGCTGTCTTCCGCTTCGTTATCTTTCAGGGGATAATGGTTGAGGGCGGCAAAAGAAGCGTAGAAGTCGTTGAGGCAGACAGTTTGCGCACAGGTGCCTCGACCTGCACCGTTGACCCATTCCACGATGGTGGGTACGCGGTGACCGCCGTCGAAGAGGTCGGCTTTCATGCCTCGCCAGATGTAGTTGGCATGATGCCCCTTAGCTGCCATTTCGGGGATACCTCCGGCGGGAGAGCAACCGTTGTCGGTGGTGAAAACTACGATGGTATTGGAATCTATGCCGTTGCGCCGCAGGGCTTCGCGCACTTGTCCCACTACATCGTCCACCATCAGGACGAAGTCGCCGTAATCACCCAGTCCGGTTTTTCCTTTGAAGGCTTCGGCGGGCAGGATGGGGGTATGAGGGGCGGGCAGGGGCAGATAGAGGAAGAAGGGGCGTTCGTCTTGCGCGTGACGGTTGATGTAGTCTACTGCGCGGTGGGTCAGGTTGGGCAGACAGTCTTGGTGGTTGAAGTCGTTGCCTATGGCGCCTGCACGCCAGAAGCCCGGTTTCTTTCCTGCGGGTACGGTGCCTATTTGGGTGGTGGTGGGCTGGCGGTTTTCTATGTATACATAAGGAGCCATGTCGAGGGAGCCGCAGAAGCCGTAGAAATAGTCGAAGCCTAAGTCGGCAGGACCGTTGGTGATGGGTTTGGAGTAGTCCACGTCTTCGTCGTTGAGGGCGTTGGCGTCGGGTTTCTCATGTCCCGGTTTTGTGCCCCAGTTCCAGCCTAAATGCCATTTGCCAATGCAGGCGGTGGTATATCCGTTTGCTTTCAGCATGGATGCCATGGTGCTGCGGGTGGTGGGGATGATGGGGCGGGAGTAGCCGTAGAGTACACCGCTTTTGAGGCTGGAACGCCAGTTGTAGCGCCCTGTGAGGATGCCGTAGCGGGTGGGGGTGCTGACGGCTGAACAGGAATGAGCATCGGTGAACATTACGCCGTTGGCGGCCATCTGGTCGATGTGGCGGGTTTGGATATGTGAGTCTTTGTTGTAGGCGGAGACATCTCCATAGCCCATATCGTCGGCGAGGATGAAAATGATGTTCGGCTTTTGCTGGGGTTGTGTGTCGGGGTGAGGGGATGACTGTGCATGGGCATGTTGTCCAAGGCAGAAGGGAACGGATAATAATCCGAGATAGGTGAGGTTTTTCATGATATGATGTTTTGGGTTGATTTCACTTGGTTATTATGTACAAAATTAGCTGTTAGATGGAAAGGGCTTTATTAGTTCTGTCTCAAAAGTTTGAGATATTGTTGCAAATGCAGAGTGGTTATTACGAATTTAAACAAGGGAAGAATTCTGTTAATGTATTATTCTTTTTCTGATCCCATAAAAAAGCATTCTTCCTTTTGGCTATTCCCTGCAATTCATCTATCTTTGCATTAGCCGAAGAGAAATGCGGCGTGATGAAGCTATTTTTGACAAGGAGAAAACTGGTAATTTTATTTAAGTCAAGAAACAGAACTTCAATAAAGATGTTTCACGCAGACCATATGGGGTCGGGCGTGCAAGCGTATTTATTGGTTCTGTGGGTATACCAGTACCTCTCCTTGGATAAATATGAACTATACGTCCGACTTCTTTTTGTATAAAGGGGGATGAGGGCGATTTTAAATATTTAAAATCCAAAGAAGACATGAATACCCCGAAGGATGAGATGATAACAGAGGCTCTCCACTGCATGATAGAACAGAGGAAACACGAGATATGGGAAGTGCTCTACCCATTAAGTATAAAATATGGTTTTACGCTCGACTCCGACTATGCCAGCATCAAGCTGGAACCTCCCTGTAAAGACTTTCCAGAAGAAAAATGTGGATGCAAAATACCGTTGGATTCCGTGTACAGTGCCTTTGTGAAAGGTGATTTTCTTTATGTGATGTGCCGCGGGAAAGTGTATTTTATCCTCGATCTGGAAAGTGGTTTGTGGAGACTGTATTTGCCAATGCACCGACCTCCAAGGCTGAAAGTACTGTGGTGGAGGATTCAAGAGACAGTAAGGGATTTGGTGTGGTTGGTGAGGCATTGGAGGGATTGAAACAATTCACTACAGGATAATTTCTACCTGATAAAAAATACTCTTATAAGAATTTTCGAGGATTGTTCTCATAAGAATGATGTCATGCTATCGTGTATTTGCATGAAGAAGGAGATTGAGGGGAAAGTCAATTTCCTGTCTGTATGTGTCAAATCATTTAGATTATTCGTACTTTTGCCCGACCGGATATTGCAGTTCGAAAGTCTCAATAACCGGCGGGGCATAAGTATTTGCTGTTATTCTATTATCAGTTCCATCTGAATATTACATCGCTGGTAAGAGGTGCTGTGACCAAAAATCTTTTTAAATCCTAATTTCTCATATATATGAATTGCCGGTTTTAAAATGGTGTTACTCTCTAAATAAAGATTTCTTCCTCCTAACTCTTTTGCTCTGTTTATAGTGGTTTGTCCTAAAAAGAACTCCGATTCCTTTCCCTTGTACTTTAGGGCTGACAGCGAGTTTAGATAACTCGTAATCATAATATTCGTCATTCATTTTAAGCAAAGCACAGACGCCTACCGGTTCATTTTTGTAGAGTGCAACCAAAATTTCTCCCCCTTTTTCTAAAATATACTTTTCAGGGTTATCAATTGCCGCATAATCGGCTTCTTCCATTTTGAAGTATTTATTTATCCATTCTTTATTGAGCGATTTGAATGCTTCTTGATAACAAGGCTCATAAGGTACTATTTTGATGTCCTTACTTTCTCTCTGCCGTTTTACCTCTTTTACACGGTCAAGTAAGGATTCTTTTGATATAAACATTCCCATTCTTCAATAGCTCGCCATAAGTCGTTATGAGTTGCAGATAAAATACTTTCTATAGTAACGGTCATATCAAAGCATTCCTCAGTCAGTATCTCCGACATTTTCTCTCCCTTGGAAGATAACATTATTAAGTTTTTTCTTCCATCTGCTTTATCCTTTGTTTCTTTTGCAATACCTCTTGCAACCATTTCTTTTACAATGTTGCTGACCGAAGGGTGCGAATGTCCTATCTCTTTTGCGATTGCGGTGATTGTTTTTGCTTCACCATGTGATAATACGAAAAAGACAGGAAACCATTTTGCACGAATATCTATTCCATACATTTTGTGAATCAGTTCGGCATCATTAGTTATTTTGTCGGTTAGCATTCGCAGTCTACTGCCAATAGCCATTTTACCTGTTTGATTAAAAAAATCCATATTCTTTTTAATTTAAGTTTAAGTAGATACGTAATTGGTTACGCAAATGTAAATGGCTTTTTTCATACGACAAATATTCGGAGTAAGTTAATGGTTTTAATAAATGTTAATTAACTGAGATATCGGTAGTTGGTGAGGATGCGGAATGGATATTACTATGGGTGTTATGGGATAGTAATGAATAAATAGATACGCGGACGACGCGGATAAGGCGGACGAACGCGGACTTTAATTTATCAATATTGTAGCGCAGCCTTTTTAATCCGCGTCGTCCGCGTATCCATTTAACTCATAACTCGTCCAAAAAGAATTAATTCATCTGATACGTAATGGATGAGATGCGAATCAGAAATTTCTCCTGTATATCGGTAATTCTTTCCCCAACTCCGTATGAACCACCTCGAAATTGACAAAGCCATTCACGGACTCCGGTTCTAAGAGCGTTACCGCAAGGTTCGCATTCTTCTGTGAAAGACGAATGATGAAACAACCTGCCGGGAAGCTCTTCTTTTCTTTTATCATCCGTGTAGATACTGTGACCGGATAAATCTTTTCCCATTCTTTGGTAGCTTTCTTGTATCCGGTAACCATATACTTCTCTACGGTGGCTGTGAAGGGTTTTCCTATCTCTTCTACCTCTATTCCTAAAGCCCGCAATTTCTCTGCTTGCATCCGGCAGGTATCTGGCAGAATATATGCTTTGGGACGTTTGCGTACTAACTCAGCTTTCAGTTGAAGCGCATCGAAAGTAGGCAGAGGCTCCGTAAAGCGTTCGTTCTTAGTAAGGTCAATAAAAGTAATGGGAAGCTCTGTCCGTACAGATTGAAAAGTGACGGATATATTATTCTTTCCGCTGCAAGTCTCTTTCGCTGCCTTTCGTATCTCACTTCTTACTTCTTTTGAATGAAGAGCTGCTGTTTCCAAAAGACTGCGGGATACCAGAAAACCACATTCCGCACGACGGGCAAAACACGCTCTTCCCAATCCTATTCCACGGATTTCTATGAACAGAGATACCGCATTGGTAAGCCCCTGAAACGTGGAACTGGATTGTGGACTCTTAGCATCTTTCATTGCATACAAACTATCATTCCTGACACTGGGTGTAAAGTAAAAGCCTGAATGATAACCGTTAGCCTCCAATGTCTTCTCTGCTTCTTCACGGAATAAGCCGTTGGAAAGTGTACGTATTCCGGCAGGGATGTTCAAATGCCCGCTGGGTAGGAAAAGGACATCGGCGGCCGTAGCTGTTTTAGTACCCCTTAGCAATTCAAACTCCTTGCGGAAAGGATTGAATTCGTGGATGTCCAGCGCTATTTCGGGGTTCCATTCCTTGTACGCTTTTTTAAGAAGAAGAGTCACCGGATCAGTAAGTTTACTTTGATCCCGGTTCAAATCATACCCACTGCCCGATTTACGGATTTGCATGGCATAACCATCCGTATTGGCTACGGGAACAAGTGCAAGAGAAACCTTTTTCAATAGTTCAGTACCTTCAGGTGTATTCAGTAAATAATCGACAAGCATACAGGCTGCTTCCGGCCCGGCAGGTTCGTTGCCGTGCAGTCCTGCTTGTATCCAGACTCTTATTTTCTTTTTCTCGTTGGGAGTTCCGAAATAGAGCACGGGGATATCCCTGCCCTGTGGAGTCTTTCCTATATTGGACAGCGTAACCTTATCGGGATGCCTGTCGGCTAAATCCTTCAAATACCTGTTTATCTCGAACAAGGAAGCCAGACCTTCTTCAAGCGGTTTGCTGAGGGTGGGAGTGGAATATTGCTGCTCCGGTTCGGGATAGAAACGGCGGGTTACCTCTTCCGGCTGCACCGTGGGCTGGATATTCCAGAGAGAAGGGTTGCTGAATACGGTTTCTTGCGCAATACGTTGCAGATAGAGTGCTTCCTCTTCGGGCAGTCCGGCATAATAAGTACCTGTATAGGGTTTCTGAAAAAATACGCTACAGAATACATTGGCGACAAGATAAGAACCCTGTCGGGAAGGGTGGCTGTGATCGTTATTGTAAAGCGTGATGCTTGGATTTTCCGTGCGGACACGCTTCCAGGCGATGCCGACGGGGGCACACCAGGCATTCAGTTGTGCGGTCATCTCCAAATAACTTTCAGCCAGTCGTTGCTGCATTTCGGCATACGTGTCGATGTCGTGTCCCCAGGTCATGTAGAAGACGGTTTTTCCTTTCGGATTGCAGAGGCGGCGCAGGCTGTCGAGGGAGTGGGCGGGCTTGTACACATTCTCCCGCACCCATTCCTTTTCGCGGGCAGGCGCTTTACTTTGGTCTTGCAGGATGACGAAATCCCAGTTTCCTTCACGAATGGCATCCAGGGTTTCAGGGTTGGCGGCATGTTTCTTCAATGTCCAACCGCCGTGTTCCACTAATTTTACAGAAAGCTTGTGGCCGGTGGAGGCGGCAAGGGCCTGCACTTGTCGGACTAAACGGTTGTATTGTGTGTAGCTGTTACCTATGAACAGCGCACGGAGAGAGTCTCCCAACATGACAGGAAGGGCACGTCTGCCCATTCCGGTGGAGTGGTGTCCGATGCCTTGTTCTTCTATTTTCTGCCAGTTGCAGGGCCAGTTGTGTTCGGCTGCTATCCGGTGGAGGTATTGGTAGAACTGATTGCCGCGCTCATAACGGTTGCATCCCTGTGCTTCGGCTTCGGGAGTCTTCCTTAAATATGATTCACGGATGGTATCTCCCGTAGCCAGTTGGAGGATAATCGGTTTGGCAAGATACTTCCTGATTGTTTCGGGGGTGACATACGGAATGTTGCGTACTCCGTAGGGAAAATCTAGCGAAGCATCGGGGAAAGTGTACCATCCCGGACTGCCGATAACAGCTTTCTCCACATACGGGCTGTCATGGAAAAGCATGAAACGCTGCACAAACTGCCCTCCGGCTGAGTGACCGTAAATCATATATCCTTTCCGTTCACTACCTGAAGATTGGCGGACGTACTCGAAGATTTTATCAACCAGTGCCGGAGTTCGCTTTTCAGCCGGACGTATCGTATGATCCTTGTCGTCCATGACACCGATTTCCTGATAATCGGGTAAAGGAAACCTTTCCAAATCGAAGTGAGGAATGAAGACCATGAATTTATGCTTCTCTGCCTCCTGCTTCCAGGCTTTGAGTAGATAAGTGTAACCGCGGTCGGCACCTTCGAAGACAAAAACAATGGGCATACGGCGCACATCGCCCGAAGCCGGAATGTAGTAGTGCACATCTACCGGACGGTCGGCAAAGGGAGGATAGTCTTTGTAGGTGAACTTGCCTTCACCTACGGGAAGCACGGAGGCGGCACGGAGTCCGGTGCCCAGAAAAACAATAGCAAGAAGTAGAATTAATCTTTTCATTCTTCATACCTCCCTTTTTTAATGACTTCCTTGTCTTTTAGGACGAGTTTGCCGCGTGCTATGACGTGCGTCAGTTGAAGTTCGGAATCAAGGAAACAAAGGTCGGCATCGAAACCGGCGGCTATTCTGCCTTTGGTGCGCAGTTTGAGGTTGCGTGCCGGATTGCTGGTGATAAGGGTCAGTGCCTGTTCCAGAGGCAGAAGTCCTTCTTTTACGAGCAATGTCATCTCCTGCAAGTTGAGGTGCAGGGGAGCGGGGCGATAGGTCGTTTCTCCTGTTTCGGGATTGGTGCGGCGCACTCCGCCACGGCCGTCACTGGAGAAGGTGATGCGGTCGAGGGGCACGTGGGCTTCGAGGGCTTTCATGACGCAGCGGTGGGGAGCGTCGAATTTGGTTCCTCCGGTGGATAAATCTACCATGCCACCCATGCAGGCAAATTCTACGGCTTGCTGGAATAAGGCTTCCGTGCGTATCAGGTGGGTGGGCGAGAGGTAGGAAATCAGTGTGGGATACTTGCGGGCGATATCCAGCAACGGAGCGATACCATCGGGCAAGGCTCCCAGATGAATATGTAGGATACCTCCTTTGCCGGAAGTGAAACCGCCGAGGCGTACCTGGTTGATGAGGCGCAGTATCTCCAGTTCGGTGGGGAAAGCGCTGCGGTCGTCACTCATGGCGAGTTTGCAACCGATCACTTTATCGATGAAGATGAGATCGTCGGCTACGCAGGACATCAGTGTTTTGGGAGGCAATCCGTAGAAACTGGTAAGCATGTAGGCACTGAGGCCGTCGTCTTCCAGGGCTTTGGTTTTGGCGTAAAGGGTGGTCAGTTCTTTTACGAAACCGTCCGTGCCGAGTAGCCCTACCACGGTGGTGGTTCCACAAGCCACCAGTTCGCTCATGGAGACGTCGGGGACTAAGGAAGCATAGCCGGTTTGTCCGCCGCCACCGGTGATGTGGACGTGCTGGTCGATAAAGCCGGGGGTGACGGCACATCCGCCGGCGTCTATGGTATTCAACGGGATACCGGTCAATTCTATCTTCCGGTCTATGAAGGCTATTTTGTCATCTGCCAGTAGAACGTCGTTCATGCCGAGATGCTCCGGAGAGTATAAGTTTGCATTTTTAATGAGTGTGAACATGATTCGGAGTTGTTTTATAGTGTTATGAAATGATAAGCTATCAGGAACAGGATGCTGCCTATAAGGGGCAGGGTGTTTCTCTTTGCCAGTTCAATGGGCGATACACCCGCCACACCGGCAATGGCGACAATGATTCCCGCTATGGGAGATGCGGCACGCCCCATGCTGGCGGATAACTGCAAGGGAAGCACGAGGGAATAGGCAGGCATACCCAACTGTCCGGCAATTCCGGGCAGCAACGGGCCGAACGAGAAGAAAGCCGCGTTTCCGCTTCCCATCAGCATGGCCGCACAGAAGATTATCAGGGCGAAGACTGCTGCGATGGCAATGCCGGAAAGTCCTATATGCGTGGAGTAATCTACCAGTGAGTCGATGAAGCCGAGGCTAATCAGTCCTTTGGAGAATATCTCGGAGGCAACAATCAGTGTCACGACACTTCCGAAGACATTTCCCATCCCTTTCCAGAAGCTGGAGAAGGCGTCAAAGGTTTTTCGTATATTGCGTGTGTGGTAACCTACGAATACGAGTGAGACAAAGAGGGAAAATAGCATGGCGGTCGTTGTATTGAGCGTTATGGGAGGCTGGAACAGGCCCACATAGGGCGAAAATACAATGAGAAGCGCAAGCGGAAGTATGGGGAGCAAGGCGAATATCAATGGAATATCCGGTTTGGCAGAGGTCTGCGGGACTTCTGCTGTTTCACTATTTTCCGTACTCTGCCTGGAGGCTTCTTTTTTATCGAAATACCTATTGTTGAAGTAAAACAGGGTCATGACTACCAAGGTGGTAGGGATAACCAACGGGAGTTGGTGGGTAATGAAATAAGCTACGTTGGTCTGGTCGATAAGTTCGGCGGCAAGGGCTGTGTTTGCCGAGCCGGGGCCCTGGTCGAACAGCGTTGCGGCGGCAATGACGGATAATGCGGTGAGGCGGCTTACTCCCAATCCGATGAGGACGGGGTAAACGGAAGCGACAAGCAAGAGTCCTAATCCGGCTGCCGAGGGGGTAGTGATAAAGAGCAACTGGCCAATGGGAATGGTGACGGTAGCTGCCAGGTAGGGATAACGGCGAAAGAAACCCAACGGTTTCATGGAGATGTGCACCAGGGCATTGGTGGCTTTTATGTGATTCATAAAGGCTACATAGCCGCCGATGGTCATAATCATCAGTCCTGCGCGGGACAGGTTGCCGATGAATGTTTCTTCTACCACTTTCACCAAATCGAAAACAACGCTGCCGGTGGATTTATCCGGAATGATGGGTTGGACATTGAGAATGAGGGCGAATGTCAACATCACAAGTCCGGCCAGCATCAAAACTCCTTGCGGGTTCAGTTTCCGGTAGAGGTAAATAGCGGTGACGGTGGTCACCAATATACAGAGGAGGAAGGCTACGACTGACATAATCTGATTGGTTCTGGATTATAATTTGTTTTTTGAAGAGTGATCGGGGATGGGACAGGAATGAATTAAATGAAGTGTCTCAATGCTCCTCCTTTTGAGAGGAGGAGAATTGGGATAGCACTATTTAATCATTGTTCTACTGTCTTATAAGTACCCTGGATTATTCTCCAACTGGCGACCTGTATTGGAATCAATGAACTCTTGCGGAATCGGGAACAACACAGGCGTATCATACGAATTCATGCCTCGTGCATCGCGTCCTGCAATCTCATTCAATTGTCGCATACGGCGTTTGAAGTAATTGTTCACATCACGTTCATCTCCACCTTTCTCCTGACTTACGCGAATCAGGGTGTGGCGGCGTTCTTCTTCGGAAAGAAGTTCACGGCTACGTTCGTCCAGAATGAAATCTACGCCGCCTGCGGTGAGTTCAGTTTCTGTGATGCTGACGGCATTGGAACGATTGCGTACCTTGTTAATCCATTTGATGGCTTCACCTGCCTGGTTGTTTTTCAGCAGGGCTTCCGCATAAAGCAAGTACGTGTCGGCGAGGCGGAGATAAACAATATCCTGATAACATCCATCTTTGTCACCATTTGCCAGCAACGGTGCCACGTAATCCCATTTGCGGGTAGTGGGCCAGTTATACTTCTTGATGGTTGTCTTATTATCATCCAGCATAGCGGCGGTTACAGTGGTGTCTACCACCATCTTACCGTTGTTAAGGAATTCCGTAATCTTGCCGTCGGCACCCTTCTCGTTAATAGTCCATACCACTGCATAATCGGATACACGGTCGTCCTGAGTTCCCTGATCTTTATAGTTGTAGAGACGGAAAGCACCCCTTGAAGGCACACAACGTCCGGCACCTTTACCACCGTTGTTTATCCAGAACACCTGAGGCCAAGTAGCTGCACCGCTTGTATAGTCGGGATCGTACTTGTTGCTCTTGTTGATGACGCCGTCGTTGGAGTAATAGTTCTTATATGTACTCTTCATATAAACCTCGGCTGTACCGAAAGCACTGTTTTCCGGTTCCGTGTTGACAAAAGCGTATAAAACCTCCGTGTTTCCGTCCGCATACATCGGTGTGCGGAATACGTCGATGAACGGACAGCCCGGATTGGCGGAGTTCTTGCCGAAACGGTTAGTTATCAAACTGTATTCAGAACCTTCTGCCAGTGGCTTTAAAACTTCGACTGCCTTGGAGGGCTGGTCCATTGCCAGATATAGTTCACCCAGATAATGGCGTGCCATGGCTCCTGAAATCTTGCTGTTGTTTTCTTCACGCAACGGTAAATTGTTCATGGCGAAAGCAAAGTCCTGTTCCATGACTTCACGGATGGATTCTACGGAGTTGCGCTCCCAGTCGTTACGGTAGTTCATACCTGTAATTTCTTCGGTGGACAAAGGTACGGCACCGAATGAATACGTCAGATGACGGTAAGCCCATGCGCGGAAGAAGCGGGCCTGTGCGATGATCTTATTCTTGTGGGCGGCAGCTTCGGTTTCGGTTCCTTTCCAGTCGATGCCACTGCCTTCGGCACGTGAAATCACCATGTTTGCCGTGTTGATGATGCGGTAACACCATTGGAAGATGTTCTGGAATATCTGCAAGTCCGTCTGGTTGATTTGAGACGGATAGTACATGTATTTAAAGTCGCTGTGTGAGTTATTACTCCATGAATTGTCCACACCGCAACCCCATGCAGAGTGCAGAACGAGCGGCAGACCGCCACCGAGTGCATCGGCACGGCGGTATTCGTTACGCATCATTCCATAGAGGCTAGTTACCATGGATTGGAACCCGCTGTAATCTACTAACAGATTTTCAGGGTAGAGTGAAGCACGCGGATCTTCTTCCAGGAAGCTGGATTCATTGCATCCGGTCATGCAGAGCACGAGTAGTGCTATCAGTGTATATTTTAGCTTTTTCATACTGTTTCTCTTTGTTTTAGCGGTTTATAAATCAAGTTTCAGACCGAATGTGAATGAACGTACCTGCGGAGTGGACTGTTGGTCGCTGATAAATTCCGGGTCGAGGCCGGTCCAGCTTGTCCAGGTTGCCAGGTTCTTGATGTTCATATATACTTCGAGGCGGTTCAGGGAAATCTTCTTTAACCAACGCTGAGGAACACGGTAGGCCAGTGTGACATCCTGCACACGGAGGAAGTCGGTCTTTTCGTAGAAACCTGCGCTCATCGGGTTTACAGAAGTATCCAGTGAGTTCTTCGGGTACTTGTTGGTAGGATTCTCCGGTGTCCAGAAGTCTACCATGAGGCGGTTCTGGCGATAGGAGTTGTGAGATACGTCGTAAAGCCAATTATTGGCTGTCTGTCCCAGTTGGGCATTGAGGAATACGCTCAGACTGACATTCTTGTAGCGGAAAGTATTCGTCATACCCATTGTTACTTTAGGGATTGCCGAGCCGATGATTTCCTTGTCTGCCGGGGTGATGTCGTTCACACCATCCTTGTCATGGTACTTCATATATCCGGGGATGGAGTAGCGATAGTTCGGGTCTTGCTGTCCGTTCGGATTAGACGGGTCGGTGATCTGCCAGATACCGATGAAGCGGTAGTCATAGTTCACGCTGATGGGCTGGCCGATGAACCATCTGGAACCAATGTCATCCATGGGGTTGCCGTTGGCATCGTAGAGACCTACATTCACGATCTTTGTCTTGTAGTGCGACAGGTTGAAGGTAGTGGACCAGTCGAAATCTTTCTTGGCAATGTTGTTGGAAGTAATCTGCAACTCTAAACCGCGGTTCTTGGTCTCACCGATATTCTCGGTAATGTTTCCCGTACCGTTGATGGTGGGGATGGAGCGATTTAGCAACAGGTCGCTTGTCTTCGACCAGTACATGTCGAATGTTCCCTGAATACGTCCGTTCCACAGTTGGAAGTCGATACCGGTATTGATGGATTGCGTAGTTTCCCATCCCAGCGAAGGAGAAGCCAGCTTGGAAGGATAGAAACCGTAGTTTGGGGTATGGTCGTCTTTCAGGTAATTGAAGGTGGAAAGGTCAGGCAATGTAGTGTAGGCGCCTACCGCTTCGTTACCGTTCTTACCCCATGACAGACGGTATTTCAGGTTGCTCACCACTTTTGCCAACGGGCTTGCCTGGAAGAAATGTTCATTGGAAATGTTCCAACCGATAGCCATGGAGGGGAATACACCGAACTTGGATTGGCTGCCGAATGCGGAGTAACCGTCACGGCGTGCAGTCAGTGTCAACAAGTAACGGCTGTCGTATGAGTAGTTCAGACGTGCCATCTGAGAGATATGGTTTTGCTTGGTATAGCTGGAACTGCCGGACATGGTGGCGGCTTTGGAAATCTGGTAATAGTACATCACGTCGTTCGGAAAGTCTTTGCCTTCCATTCCGTTGCCTTCTTTCTCGTAGCTTTGTGCAGAATACAGACCGGTGAAGAAGATGCGGTGCTTGCCGAATTCACGGGTATAGGTGATGATGTTTTCCAGAATCCACTCTTGTGAATGCCAGTCGTCGGTGTTCAGAATACCGTTGGAGCGTGCGCCGTAGTAAGTATCCATTCCCTGATACTGTTTCCAACTACTGTTTTGGTACGTATAGCCGGTATTGAGCTTATAGCTGAGTCCGGGGACGAACGGCAACTTTATTTCTACCACGTTGTTGGTGATGACTTTAGAGCGTATGTCGTTGCTCTTGTTGTTGAGGCTACTTAAAGGGTTTACAGAGAAAGCTTCGCTGGAATCTTCCCAGGCGGCGGAACGGATGTTGCCTTCTTCGTCATAAGCTTCTGCCAGGGGATTCATGCGGAATGCTCTGGAGAAAGAAGCACTGCTGCCACTTCGGTCGTAGCGTCCCAACTGGGTGCTGGTAGAGAACTTAAACCAGGAAGTGAACTCCTGATCGAGGTTGAAACGGATGTTGTAGCGTTTGAATTGGTTGCCTACGGCAGTACCTTTCACATCGGTATAGTTCAGTGAGACAAAATAGTTGGTCTTGTTGACGCCACCACGGAAAGAAATATTGTGCTGCTGCTTGAAACCGGTGCGGGTTGCCAGATCCAGCCAGTCGGTATCCATGCCGGCTTCGTGCATACGCAATTCTGTGGCGGTCATAGATCCCATCCACGGTTCGGGATTGCTTTCAGTGGGCGGGGTGGTATTGGCATCTTTCAATGCTTCCGTCTTATACTTCCAGAATTCAGCTCCATTCATGAGGTTGGGGAAGTTGATGGGATTGTCAATGGTGATGTAGGTGTCGTAGGATACGGTCAGTTTGCCTTTTTCACCTCTCTTGGAGCTGATGAGGATGACACCGTTCGAACCGCGGGCACCATAGATGGCAGCCGAAGAAGCATCTTTCAATACTTCAATGGATTCGATGTCGTTCGGATTGATTTCGGACCAGGGACCATCAAAGGGAATACCGTCCAGAATAACCAGTGGTTTGTTGTCTGCCGTGATGGAGTTCTCGCCGCGGATGCGGGTCTTGGTGGAAGAGCCTTCCGCATTGGTTCCGGTCACTGAGATATTCAGGCCCGGTACAGCACCTTGCAAAGATTGGATGATGTTGGTCTGCGGGCGATTTTCCAGTGTTTTGGTATTTACGGAAGCAACTGCACCTGTCATATCCGACTTGCGCTGCACACCATAACCTACCACTACTACCTCATCCAGCATCTTAGTGTCTTCCTTCAGGATAATGCTGACGGGTTTCGTGCCGTTGACTTTCACATCCTGGTTCAGATAGCCGATAAAAGAGATTTCAAGAGTGGCGCCATTCTGTACATTCGCCAATGAAAAGTCTCCTTCTACATTGGTGACACTTCCTGTACCAGTGCCTTTCACAATGACATTAGCTCCGATGATGGGTTCTCCCTTTTCATCTTTCACGTTTCCGGTGACTGTGACTTGCTGTTGTGCAAATGCATTTACCGAAATGAACAGTAACAAAGCGCAGCAGGCAAGAATGAGTCTGCATGAGCGTTTTTCTTTTCTTTTGTTCTTCATGATTCGTTTAATAGTTAACATAAGTTTTTAGTTTGGATCTCTGTGGCAAAGGTATGCGCAATAAGGTCGCTTACTCTGCGAGGTAAACAGGCGAAGTAAACTGTTAAAACTGATAAGTGTTTGATTATTAGTGCTGTTTTCTGAAAATGAGAGGCTCGGAAGTAAACTCTTTGAGTGGAATCGGTAGTAGAGAGCAGGGCTTACGCTTTGTATTTTCCGAGCTTTTTCACTGCATTTATAAAATCTTCTTTCGGGATAATGGATTTATTCCGGGTGCGAAGCCGGTTGTTATAAACCGTTTGTGCGGAACAATGGAGGAAGTCCGCTATCTTCACGCTGTCTGTGATGCCGAGTCTTATCAAGGCATGTATGCGCAGTTCGGTATTAAGTAGTTCGCCTTCTTTCAGTTCGATGCGCTCTTCGGGTAGCAGTAAGGCGTTGAAGTCACTTACAAAATCGGGATAGAGATGCAGGAAGATGGTATCGAAATTCTGGTAGAACTCTTTCAGTTCGTTGGAGGCTGTTGCGGAAGAGTCCGTCATTGCTTTTACATCTTCTATCTGGCCTACTTTCAGTTTCCGGTTGATGTTCTTGCGAAACTCTTCCAGCTTGCTGATGTAGGTGGAACAGATGTTGAATACATAGCCGATATATTCTTCTTTTACGTAATTAGATTCCCGCAACTGGTCGTTGACTTCCTGTAATTGCGTATTCAAGTCTTTCAGTTGCATGTTTACTTCTTCCAGGCGTTGATGTGCTGTAGAGAGGGCATCCATATTGACGGACAGCTTCTGGTTTGTACTGTCTAACTTCAAGTTGGCCTCTTTTAGCCGACGCATTTGCTTGCGGATGAACAGGAAGGCGCCGATCAGTACGAGGAATAAGAAACTGACGGCAATCAGGGAGGCTTGAAGGCGCTTTTGTTGTGTGCGGCTCTGTTCCTGATATGCTTTGTAGATTTGATTTTGCAAATGAGACATTTTGACTATTCGTACCCGGTTGTGGAAAAGCATGGCTTTTTGGGAACAATAGAGGATGTAGTTATAGGCGCGGTCTATTTCTCCATGCTTAAATAGGTATTCCGCTATTTCCTGCAAAGAGCCGATATCTCCGTTGACAGACCGGATGTCTGCCATAGCCGAAAGAATGAGGTTCTCCAGGTATTTGCTCTCGTTGTTTTCACTCCGGTAAATGGCGGAGAGATTATAAGTAGCTATGGAATACTTGCGGCTGTCGTTAGACAATGTTTGCTTGTTTTCCTCAAATGCCTGTTTGACGGGTTCTATTTCCGGGGTTCCCAGGTAGAGCCATGCCCGGCAGTTCCAGTAGCGCAATTCGTCGGGAGTGGCTGTGAGGTATACCGAGTCTCGGAAAGCCTTTTGGAGATTATTGTAATGTTCCGACAGTTGGGAGTTCTCACTGGAGTAATCCCGCAGGCGGGAATAGAGTGTACATAACCTGCCAAAATACTCGGAACGGAGATTTTGGGGTAATTCTTCCGGTTGAATGTCACTGACGGCTTTCAAGGCTTCGGTCAGTAGTCCAGAGGAGGTGAGGACAAATGATTGTTCGAGCAAAGAGACCACTTCCCAGGTACGATTGTTGGTCTGTTGTGCCAGTTGTATGTTCTTGTTGATGTAATGCAGGGCGGAATCCGCATCATAAACCCGATACTCCAAATAGACCATTCTATTCATGGCATAGAGTTCCTTTACATCTTTGACCCGGCTATACTGCATTTTCAATTGCTTGATGCGCTCCTCTTTTACTCTGACAAATAGATCCTGCTGTTCCAGCAGGCTATCTAAAGAGTGAAGCAATTTCCTGTTTTCTTCTAAAGCATGTTTAGAAGTGTCCGCACAGACGTAGGCAGGAAAAAGAAGGCATACAATGAGTATAAAGAGGCCGCTTTTCATGGCACTACAATCCTAAAACGTCCGTTTGTCTTGGCTGATTGTCATATTGTCCGCTGATTCCTTGGATTTCTTTGGGGTTCAACTCCAATCCTTTTTTCATATCTTCTGCAGAGCCTGCCGTGTCACCATTCAGCAACTTGGCGCGACCGCGTTCATGATAGGCTTGTGCGAAATTAGGGTTCAGTTCGATGGCTTCGTCAAAGAGTGCGATAGCTTCGGGATACTTCTTCTGGACGATATAAAGTTGTCCCAGGCAAAGAAAAGCCTGTTCGTTGAATGGATTCAATTCTGTTACATAGCGATAATCAGTTTCGGCTTCTTCCTGCTGTCCCGCTGCTTCTTTCACTTTACCGCGGAGCAGTAATGCAGTTTCTTCATCGGGATCTTGGGAGAGTATAGCGTTGATATCTTCGGTAGCTTCCTTGTATTGCTGCATCTTGATTAAGGCTTCGGCACGCAGCAAGCGGGCTTCGGTGAAATCGTCTTTCAGTACAATAGCTTTGGTGAGATGGGCGATGCTCATGATACCGTCGTCCATACCTTGCTTGGCTCTGCCCAGAAGATAGTATGCCATGGCATTTCCTTCTTCTATTTCAATAGCTTTTTGTGCGGCGTCTGCCATTGCCTGATAGTCTTCTTGCAGGTAGCATACGTTGGCAAGGGTGAGGAAAGTGGAGGTGTGGTCCGGTTCCTGTTTTGCCATGCGTTCCAGCAGTTCATGCGCTTCGCTGAGGGCATTGGTTTGAATGTAAACCTGGCTCAGATAGCTCATGGTTTCAAAGTCTTTCTGAAGGGCAAGGGCTTCCGTGAAGCATTTGATTGCATAATCGGGACGCCCCATGCGTTGTGCACGCATGCCGTCATACTTGAATATCTCGAAGTTCTTTTGATCGTTTTTCTGTTTCTCAGTTTCCGGTTTCTCTTGTTTGCCGGAGAAGAAAGATTTAAAGAATCCCATAATCTGTATTTCTTAGGTGTTTTGTTTTTATTCTTTTTGCAAACTTACATAAAAATCTTGTTTCCATACCAAGAACTCGGTCTAAAAAGAAAAAACATCCGTGTTATTATTGATGGTATCATTTAAAATTTGTTCTTTTGCGATACATTTACCAATTATATTAATTAATCATCGTTTCTAAATTAAAAACACAAAAATGAAAAAGATTTTCATGAAGTGGGCCTTCTTTATGTTATGTATGGCCGTGACAATGCCTGCAATGGCTCAGTTTAATGTAAAAGCACTGAAAGGTGCGGCTAAAGCTGTTAAAGCTGTTACTCTGACTGATGCTCAGATGGCAGAATATGTAAAAGAGTATATCGACTGGATGGATACACATAATCAGGTATGTGCCGACGATAATGAGTATACAATTCGTCTGAAAAAGTTGACTGAAGGCTTGACGGATGTAGAGGGAATTCCTTTGAACTTCAAAGTTTATTATGTGATAGATGTCAATGCATTTGCTTGTGCTGACGGTAGTGTGCGCATTTTCTCGTCTTTGATGGATATCATGACGGATGATGAATTGCTGGGTGTAATCGGTCATGAAGTAGGTCACGTGGCACACAAGGACTCTAAGAATGGGTTCCGTACGGCATTACTGACTTCAGCTTTGAAGGATGGTATTTCTTCACAGGGTGGTACGGCAGCTAAGTTATCTGATTCTCAGTTGGGTGACCTGGGTGAGGCTCTGGTAAACTCTACATACTCACAGAAGCAGGAGAGAAGTGCTGATGACTATGGATATGAATTCCTGAAAAGTCATGGTAAGAATCCCTGGGCAATGGCTTTGTCTTTCCAAAAGCTGAAGAAATTGCAGGAAGAAGCCGGTGCACAGAAAAGCAGTAAGCTGAATCAACTGTTCTCTACTCATCCTGATTTGGATGCCCGTATCCAGCGTATGGAAGAACGTGCGACCAGCGAAGGTATTGAGAAGCCGGCAGTAACGGAATAATTCTTATTGATATAATAAGGAGAAGGGCGTGCAATTCACTGTACGCCCTTTCTTATGCCTTCAGGCTTATGATGCCGTTCTCCGCTTTCAGATCTTCATCTTCCAGCAATTCGCGGATGCATTGAGAGATGATTTCTTTATCTGCTTCTATCTGTGAGGCAATATCGGCAGGTGTCAGAGGTTGCTTGCGAAGCAATTCTTTAATTTCTTCTTTTATTTGTTGGGAGGAAAGCCCGGGAGTCTCGGCACGGTGGCTGAGGCAGACATCGCATATTCCACAGTTATGTTCATTCTTCTCTCCGAAATAGCGTAGAAGCATACGGCTGCGGCAAACGGTTTCGGTCGTTACATAATCTACCATTGCCTGAATGCGGGCTTCATAACGTTCCTTACGCTCCTCGTATATACTGCGGGAGATTTGCAGATGTTGCCTGTCTACGCGTTCGCGTGTGTATATGATATAAGGTGTCTTTTTATGTGGAATATAGTCGATGACACGCATCTTGGATAGACGTATCAGCAAGTCGTACACCCGTTGCCGCGTTAATCCGCTACGTACCGCAAGTGAATTCTCGTTGATAAAGGTGTAATCCGTGAATACTCCGGTGTAAGAGCGCAGAACGATTTGAATAAGTTTGTCCATGTCCTCTCCCAGTTCGCGTAATTTATACAGTTCATCACGGCGGACGGTGAAGTAAAGGCGGGAGGCATTGTCCTGTTCGTCGGTATATTCCAGATATCCTGCTTGCGTCAGAATCTTCAATGCACTGTCGGCAGGTACAGGGAAGTATTTGAACTTCCGGCAAAAGTCTTCCAGATTGAACTCTCTGACACATCCCAAACCGTCTCCCATTGCCATCTGGTAATAATATTGCAGATGTTCATACACCTGTTTGATGTAGTCTTTCTCCGGAAAGGTGTCCGGGATACGTTTATGAAGGGTGACTTTGTCCGATTTGGCATAGAGTATTACGGCATACGCTTTGTTGCCGTCACGTCCTGCACGTCCTGCTTCCTGGAAATAAGCTTCGGGAGAGTCCGGCAAATCGAGGTGGATTACGATACGTACATCGGGTTTGTCGATACCCATGCCGAAAGCATTGGTGGCAACCATTACACGGCTTTCTCCTGTCTGCCAGCGATGCTGACGTATATCCTTGGTGACATCATCCAGACCGGCATGGTAGAAGTCGGCGGTAATCTCTTCGTTAATTAAAAGTTCGGTGATTTCTTTGGTTCGCCGACGATTACGTACGTAAATAATGGCACTACCCGGCATACGGCGTAGGATGTGAAGAAGTTCTCCGGTCTTATTTTCTGTTTTGCGGACTATGTAGGCAAGGTTCTTCCGTTCAAAACTCATGCGGAAAACATTTTCCTGCCGGAAGCATAGCCGCGCCTGGATGTCCTTCACGACTTCCGGAGTAGCGGTTGCAGTCAGTGCCAGCACAGGGACACCGGGTAGGAGATCACGTATTTCGGCTATCTTCAGATAGGCAGGACGGAAATCATATCCCCATTGTGAAATGCAATGGCTTTCGTCGACGGTTATCATGCTGACGTTCATTTTCCGTAGCTTGGTGCGGAAGATTTCCGTATCCAACCGTTCGGGCGATATATACAGGAATTTATAATTGCCGAAAATACAGTTTTCCAGCGTGACGATAATCTCTTGCCGGGACATTCCGGAGTAGATGGCAAGTGCTTTGATTCCTCTTTTTTTCAAGTTCTGTACTTGGTCTTTCATCAGAGAAATCAGGGGAGTAATAACTATGCAAAGCCCCTCTTTGGCAAGTGCAGGCACCTGAAATGTGATGGACTTTCCGCCGCCCGTAGGCATCAGCCCCAGGGTGTCTTTGCCTTCGCCAATGCTATTGATGATGTCTTCCTGTATGCCCCGGAAGTTATCATATCCCCAGTACTCTTTGAGAAGTTGAGAGTTGAGAATGGAGAGTTGAGAGTTAGGCTGCGCAGTCATAGGGTGTGGTATTATGGGAAGTTGAGAGTTGAAGGTGGAAAGTGAGTAGTCAAACCGTATGGTAACTCTCAACTCTCCATTCTCAACTCTCAACTTCTCCAACTAATTAGGTTGAATATCCTCTATCTGCAACTGTACCTCGCCCCGTTTATGGGTATTCTCTTCAATGGTGTAGCAGATATCAAACGAACGCTTGGTTTTGATGAAACGTACATGCGAACTTTGTCCGAAGGCGATGCCGTTCATTACATTATTCGATTTGTTGTCTACCAGTTCCAACTTGATATGCTCCTGATCACGCCCCACTACTTTACTGGTACCGTAATCATAGACATTGTGCGTACAGAATATCGGTTTCGGATTATCCGGACCATAAGGATTGAATTTCTTCAGGTCATTAAAGAATTTCGGAGAAATATCCCTGAAATCTATCTCTGCATCGATATTTATGACCGCACTTGTCTGTTCCGGTAGGATGTTCTGTGAAACGAATTCCTCGAAGCGTTTGGTAAAGGCGGGAACATTCTCCACTTTCATCGAAAGACCGGCTGCATAGGTATGACCACCGAAATTTTCCAGCAGATCACGGCAATATTCAATCGCCTTATACACGTCAAAGCCGGATACGGAACGGGCGGAACCTGTTGCCATATCGTCCGTACGGGTCAGCACTACTGCGGGGCGATAATAAATTTCCGTCAGGCGGGAGGCAACAATACCGATAACACCTTTGTGCCAATCTTCGTTGTATAACACGATAGAACGGCGTTCGGCGAGTCCTTCCAGATCAGCTACAATCTGGTTGGCTTCCTCGGTCATGGTCTTATCGAGATCTTTCCGGGTTTCGTTGTATTGATTGATTTGATTGGCTTTTTCCAAAGCCATGGAGAAATCCTTCTCAGTCAGCAGGTCGACGGCTTCTTTTCCGTTCTGAATACGTCCGGAGGCATTGATGCGCGGGCCTATCTTGAACACGATGTCGCTGACGGTAATATCCTTTTCTGTCAATCCGCATACATCGATAATCGCTTTCAAACCTACGCTGGGATTACTGTTCAACTGTTTCAATCCGTGGAAAGCAAGTATCCGGTTTTCTCCCATGATGGGAACAATGTCCGAAGCGATACTTACGGCAACTAGGTCGAGCAGTGGAATGAGGTGATGGAACTCGATGCCATTACTGATGGCAAATGCCTGCATGAATTTGAAGCCTACGCCGCAACCGGAAAGGTGCTCGTAAGGATACGTATTATCTAAACGCTTGGCGTTCAGGATAGCGGCGGCAGGTGGAAGTACATCGTCGGGCACATGGTGGTCGCAGATGATAAAGTCAATGCCTTTTTCTTTGGCATAGGTTATCTCCTCTACAGCTTTGATGCCGCAATCCAGTACGATAATCAATCCTACACCGGTTTCTGCGGCATAGTCTACCCCTTTGGTAGATACCCCGTAACCTTCGTTGTAGCGGTCGGGGATGTAATAGTCAATGTTCGAATAGAACTGTTGAATAAACTTGTAGACCAGTGCCACTGCGGTAGTGCCGTCTACATCATAATCACCATAAATCAGAATACGCTCTTTCTTTCCCATTGCCTTATTAAGGCGCTCCACGGCCACATCCATGTCTTTCATCAGGAATGGGTCGTGCAAGTCGGGCAACTGCGGGCGGAAAAACTTCTTGGCATCCTGTGCCTTCGTTATTCCCCGCTGCACCAATAATCCGCCAAGAATCGGGCTAATCCCTAATTCTTGGGCCAACTTTTGGCTTGTCTCTGCCTGTTCGGGTGTAATGGGTTGATAATTCCATTTGTGAGTCATTTTATATATTGTTTTTTCCTTTTTTCAGTCTCGTGGTTGGAAGAGGTTTCGTTTCTCTCGGGAAAAGCCTGTATTTTTCCAACAAGGCGTAAAAGTACGAAAAAGTATGGAAACAGAGGAAGGTTATGCGGAAAAACTTTGCGCAAAACTTTTTCATGCGAGCATGAAAGTTCTACATTCGATTTGTATTATCTTTGTTTCCCAAAAAACTTTGAACGTGATATGTTGACATTCATCTCTTGTGCCAAAACGATGACGGCACGCACATCTGTAGGAGTCCCTGAAATAACTGTTCCGTACTTTCAGGCGGAAGCAGTACAGAATGCCTTGGATATGGGGCAATTTTCAGCTGCTGACCTGGAACGTCTGTTACGTATAAATTCCAAGATTGCCGCTGAGAATTATCTGCGCTATCAGGATTTCTTTTCGGAGGCAAATTCTGCAATGCCCGCTATCTGTGCCTATACCGGTGCGGTGTTCAAACGTATAGTACCGAAAGATTTTTCCGAAGATGATTTTCGTTACGCTCAAGAACACATGCGCATCACTTCCTTTCTGTACGGACTGCTTCGTCCGTTGGACGGGATAAAGCCTTATCGTATGGAAGGAGATATACGCCTGCCCGAAAGGGGAGGGATGACTATGTTTGATTACTGGAAACCTTTGCTGACGGATTATTTTATAGCGGATATCAAACGTCAGGGTGGCATACTCGTTAATCTTGCCAGTGGTGAGATGAGAGATCTGTTCAACTGGAAGCGAGTAGAAGAAGAAGTCCGTGTCATTACTCCCGAATTCCAGGTATGGAAAGGCGGGCAGCTAAAGACAATTGTGATATATGCCAAGATGTGCCGCGGAGAAATGCTACGCTATATTATTAAAAATCGCATTGAAAATCCCGAAGACTTGAAAGCGTTTACGTGGGAGGGCTTTGCATACGATGAGGGACGCAGTACGGATGAACATTTGCAATTTACGCTGGTGTGACCAGCGAAGGTAGTTATGATTGCAAAAACTTCATATATTCTTCGTAGCTGATATATCTTCCTCCCATCGATTTCAGATGGGGAGTTTCGAACTGGCAGTCTATCAGTACACCGCCATGCTCTCCGAAGAATTGTGCCAAGTGGATGAGGGCTAACTTGGATGCACTGGGAACCAGTGAAAACATACTTTCACCGAAAAAGCAGCGCCCCAAGGTGACTCCATAGAGTCCGCCTACTAACTGTTCCCCTTCCCATATTTCCACGCTGGCGGCAAAGCCCTGTTCATGTAGCAGTGTGTAAGCCTCTATCATCTCCGGACCGAGCCAGGCACCTTCCATATCCATCCTCAGTTCTCCGCACTTACGGATGACTTCATCGAAAGCCTGATTGATAGTGACATCGTACTTCCCTTTGTTTATGAGCGTCCGCATGGAGTGGGAGATATGGATTTCGTCGGGGAAAATGACGAAGCGTTCCAGCGGGCACCACCATTGTATCATTCCCTCCTGAAAAGTGTACCAGGGGAATATCCCGTTGGAGTAAGCCAGGATGAGGCGGTCGGTCGACAGGTCACCGCCTACTGCCAGCAATCCGTCCGGATCGCCGTAGTGCGGATCGGGAAATGTAATTTCGTCAGTTAGTGCAAAGACCATAGTATCACTTTGTTGAAAGTTGTAAGACTAATTGATCTTTGTCTACCTGTATGCAAGTTTTACCACCGGATTTTAAGGAACCGAATAAGATTTCGCGCATCAGGAGTGGTTTCAGATGCGAAGCTATCACACGATCCATTTCGCGGGCGCCATATTCGGGCAGGAATCCACGTTGCAATAACCAGTTGCGGGCTTCCGGGCTCAGTTCCATCTCTATCTGGCGTGCGGCAAGCTTGCTGCTCAGTTCCCCAAGCTTCTTGTCGAGGATCAGTGAGGCCATTTCCCGACTCATATCGTGGAAAACGACAGTAGCGGACAGACGGTTGATAAACTCCGGCTTGAAGGTCTTCTTGACCTGCTTCAACATGGCTTCCCCGGCTGTAATCTGACTGCTGAATCCGATAGATGCCTGACGGGCAAATTGTGCACCGGCATTTGAAGTCATGATAAGTACAACGTGGCGGCAGTCGGCTTTTCGTCCCTTATTATCCGTAAGAACAGCATAGTCCATTACTTGTAGCAGAATATTGAACACATCGGGATGGGCTTTCTCAATTTCATCAAGCAGCAGTACGCAGTTGGGAGTTTTGCGAATGGCATCGGTTAATAAACCACCGTCTTCATAGCCTACATATCCGGCGGGTGAACCGATTAATTTGGCTACGGTATGCTTTTCGGTATATTCGCTCATATCGAAACGTTGCAGGGAAATACCCAGTTCGGAGGCCAGCACTTTGGCTACTTCGGTTTTACCTACTCCGGTAGGACCGACGAAGAGCAGGCTTGCCAGCGGTTTGTTTTCATCCAGCAGTCCGGCTTTGGACATTTGTACGGCTTCCACCACTTGGCGCACTGCCTCTTCCTGGCCGTAAATTTTGGCACTGATACGTGCATGCAAAGTTTCCAGTGAGGTGGTATCTTCTTCTTTCATGGCGAGTGCATCTACTTTGCAGATACGGGCGAGTACATCGGTTATCAATGTCTTGTCTACAATTTGCTCTCCGGAAGATATAGGGTGAATTTCGCGGTAAGCTCCTGCTTCATCCACCAGGTCGATAGCCTTGTCGGGCAGAAAGCGGTCGCTGATATAGCGGACACTTGCTTTGACGGCGTAAGGGATTACATCAGGATGATAGGTTACTCCATGAAATTCTTCATATTTTTCTTTCAGTCCTTCTACAATATGGATGGTTTCCTCAATGCTTGGTTCAAGTATATCTATTTGTTGGAAGCGACGCACCAATCCCTTGCTGCGGGCAAAGTAACGGTTGTATTCCTCGTAAGTAGTAGAGCCGATGAAACGGATGTCTCCGCTTTCCAGATAGGGTTTCAGCATGTTGGATGCATCCATGGAACCGTCTCCTGTACGTCCGGCACCTATCAGATTGTGTATCTCGTCGATATAGATGATGGCACGTCCTTCATTACGAACACCTTCCATAATGGTTTTCAGGCGTTTTTCAAAGTCACCCCGGTATTGCGTACCTGCCAGTAGAGTACCTAAATCCAGTTCGTAGATACGGCAGTCGAGGAGTCGTTCGGGGACCTCACGTGCTTCAATGCGGGCAGCGAGTCCGTAAGCGAGGGAGGTTTTGCCAACGCCCGGTTCGCCTACATGCAACGGATTGTTTTTCTCTTTGCGACAGAGCACCTGAATGGTTCGTTCCAGTTCAGCTTCCCGTCCGATGAGTGGATTGTGGTCTTGCAGACAGTCATTCAGACAAGTTACAAAGTTTCGCCAGGGTTCGCTTTTTTCCTGTGGAGAGGTTTGCAGATCGTCTTCTTCCTCCACTTCTTCATATCGCGAGATGAGTTGACTGATAAATTCGGGTAGATCTTCTTCAAGAGCTTCTTTCAGGATATGGCATGCCCAGGAGTCCTTGAGCTGGAGCATGCTTTGCACTAGATGAGGGACGTTCAATGCTTCAGCACTTGAATAGTCTATCATCAGATAGGCATGTTGTATCAGTTCGTTGAGCTGGGTTGAAACTTCCAGTTCATAATCCATGTCTGCGGGAACGCTTTCCAGTTCTTCCGTGAAATAATTCTCTAAAGAGAAAGCAAGTTCCTGGGTATCACAGAAACACATATTTAAGGCATTGGCAAAGGGACTCTGTTCCAGAAATGCACTCAGCAAATGCTCAGGTGTGATAAATTCATGGCGATAAGATATCGCCTTTTTTTGTGCATAGGTGAATGCGCTGTTCACATGCACTGTATTTTGTATATCCATAATCTTCTCCTAATTCTTATTCTTCTTCCGGCGCAACGGTGAGCCGGAGTGGAAAATTCTCTTCGCGTGCCATACGGGTGGCTTTCTGTACTTTCGATTGTGCAATGTCGTATGTATAGATGCCTACCACTGCTGATTGACTCTTGTGTACCTGTAGCATCAGCGTTTCTGCTTCTGCTGCCGATTTAAAGAATATGGTAGTAAGTATCTTGACGACAAACTCCATCGTGGTGAAGTCATCGTTATAGATGATCACCTTGAAGTGCTGCGGTTCGCGTAGATCTGTACGTTTCTTTTCTTTGAAAGATGATTGTTGCTGTTCCATAATGGGGGCAAATTTATGAAAAAAGAGGCAGATTTGTCTGTTATGGAGTCAGTAAAAACATACCGGATTTGATCAGGTTAAGAGAATACACTATATTGGGAATGATTTGCAAAATGACAAAATGTAAATTCTAACGCCTTAGAATCTTTCCTTTTCGTACCAATTACTATGGTGGACGAAAAGATGCAGAGAATGTTTGATGGGGTGATACGAAATGGTAGTAATTGATGAGGAAATGAGATTTTAAGATTATAGAATCCTTAAATGGAAGATGTTTTGGAATCTGTTTCCCGGATATTCTTTATAAATGTTACTTTTTCTTGGTAGCCGTTTCTCTTCGAAATAGAATAAATATCATGTGTTTTTTAGAAGGGTGACGCCCTTTGTGAGTGATGGCGTCACCCTTTAGTTATTATGGTGTCACCTTTTGGAGCAAAGGGTGTAGCCTTGGCAAATGAGACTTACTTTTTTAGGGAAGAAAGACTGTGCGATTGGTCTGAATAGATAGTCGGTTTAGGATAAATGAACCATCTGTTTGCTCTGGATAGATGATGTAAATTTTCAAAACAGCGGTTGTAATATTCTGGAAGCGTAGCTTTGATCGAAGTGTCTGTTAGCAATAATGAGGAAAATGGATTTTTTGTCTTGCAAAATATGATATAAGGTATCAGTTTGATAAGATGATTTAGAATGTGTTCGCTTCTTACCTGGATTGTATCTGAGATATAGTTGCTCCGTACATTCTTCACTGAAAAGTACTTCTGAACGAAGAAGTACCGGAGAAGGTACGGAGCAATTACATCTCGGGTATATTCCAGGCCCGAATTAGCTTGCTTATCTTTCAGCTTCTATCGTGTAGGTGAAGCTGTCTGCCCGATAGTATCCGATATTGTATTCAATAGGTACTTGGTTGATATCGTAAACGAATCTTTTCCTTATTAAGATAGGATCACTTGACTTTATATCCAGTTTTTCCGCAATGAATTCTCCTGCCAGGCGTGCGGATACTTCCTCTTTACTGGTTTTCACAATAATGTTATATTTATTTTCGAGTACTCCGTAAAGAGGTTGGGTGAAATCCTCATCACCGGTTAACGGTATATTCGGATTGAAATAGGAGATGAATGAAACAAACGGATATTCTTTATTACCCCGTACCCTTTCCAGCACCATACATTTGGTTCCTTTTTCCGGGTCTATATTGAAGAAGGTGCATATTTCTTCAGATGGTTTCTTGAAACTGACGTGGAGTTCGAAATTCTTAATTTCAATACCCAGCATTTTCATTTCTTGTGAGAAACTTAGCCAATTTTTCACTCCGCCAATGATACCTTTGCGCACAACTTTTGTACCATGACCTTTTTTTCTGACCAGCAGTCCTTCAAATACGAGCTTGTTGATAGCTTGACGGAGAGTGTTCCTGGATATATTCAATTGTTCAGACAATAGAACTTCATTTGGAAGTAGCTTTCCGTTCTTGTACTCCTCTGATTCAATGAGCTTTCTAAGTACTTCTTCTGCTTGAATATGAAGAGGTTTCTCCGAATTGGGGTCTAACTTTATGGGCATAATTGTTTTCTTTATTTTTTTGATGCTACAAAGATAATTCTTTTTTTTCTTAAAAAAATACCCGTAGATTCTTTTATTTTATTTTTAAAGAGTATATATTTGCACAAAATACATATATGTTCATACATATAGATAGAATAAAGTATATATAATTATGAGAAAAGTGAATTACGACAGATTTCCTTCTACTAAGATTACGGGAACAATTCTTCAGGGATGGGATGCTGTTCATACATTGCTGGTGGAGTGTTTCAAGGTTAAGAAAGTTGTGGCTGTTGATTTCTATGCGGGTGTGCGTGAGGAAGAAGTTGCGGGTGAGTTGGAGTTGTTGTCTCCTACCTTATTTATTAATACGCGCAATTTGATGAAGCCACAGGACGAGATTAAAGCGATGACAGAGCGTTTCATGACGGATGATGTTCTTTTTGGCTATGTAACGAACCTGACTTTGAATGATTATTTTGATGCGGAAAAGCTGGAACAGGCTAGAAAGCAAGTGGCGGATGCAACCGGAAGAGTAATTATTGTAGGGTCAGGTGCTGCTATGGTGGCTCCGGCTGAGGCTACGGTGGTTTATGTGGATATGGCTCGCTGGGAGATACAACAGCGTTTTCGAGTACATGAAGTGAAGGCTTTAGGAGTGGATAATCGTGAAGATGCTGTATCTTTGCAATATAAGAGAGGCTATTTCAACGATTGGAGAATACTTGATAGGTATAAAGAAAGTTTGTTCGGCAGGGTAGACTTCTGGCTGGATACTCATATTGCCAATGAACCGAGGTTGATTGATAAGGAAACTTTTTTCAAGGGTATAGAAGAAACGGTTAAGACTCCTTTCCGTGTGGTTCCTTTCTTTGATCCGGCTCCTTGGGGTGGACAATGGATGAAAGAGGTGTGCGGGCTGAATCCTGAAAAGGAGAATTATGGTTGGTGTTTCGATTGTGTTCCCGAGGAAAACAGTCTTTATTTTGAAGTGAACGGTGTACGCTTTGAATTGCCGTCGGTGGATTTGGTGTTGTTAAAATCGAGAGAATTGCTGGGTGAACCGGTAGAGGCACGCTTTGGTAAGGATTTCCCAATTCGTTTCGATTTTCTGGATACGGTGGGCGGAGGAAACTTGAGCGTGCAGGTGCATCCTACTACACAGTTTATTCGTGAGAACTTTGGCATGTACTATACTCAGGATGAAAGTTACTATTTGTTGGATGCCAAAGAAGGTGCTTCGGTTTATCTGGGTTTGAAGACTGGTATAGATAAAAATGAAATGATTCATGATCTACGCGAAGCGCAGAAGGGAGAAGTTGTGTTCGATACGGAGAGGTATGTGAACAGGTTGCCGGCTAAAAAACACGACCATTATCTGATTCCCGGCGGAACAGTACACTGTTCGGGTTCTGAAGCGCTGGTACTGGAAATTAGTTCAACTCCGAACTTGTTCACTTTTAAACTTTGGGATTGGCAGCGTTTGGGACTGGATGGAAAGCCTCGTCCTATTAATGTAGAAAGGGGGAAGGATGTGATAGACTGGAAACGTGATACGGAATATGTGAATAAGCATTTGGCTAATCGCTTTACGCAAGTGGCGGAGGGTGATGGCTGGAGAGAAGAATGTACGGGACTGCACCCGAATGAGTTTATCGAGACGCATCGTCACTGGTTCTCCAAGCCTGTTACGCATCATACCAATAACAGTGTGAACGTGCTGAATTTGGTGGAAGGTGAAGAGGCTGTTATAGAAAGTCCGATAAATGCTTTCAAGCCCTTTGTAGTGCATTATGCAGAAACTTTTATTATCCCGGCAAGTGTAGGTGAATATACGATTGCTCCTTATGGTAAGTCTGTGGGGCAAGAATGTGGGACAATCAAAGCTTATGTGAGATATTGACCGGAGAGTAGTATTAATAAAATCTGATATAATATGTATAAACATGACCAACGTACGGTGATGACCTTGGATGCAGGGGGTACAAACTTTGTTTTTTTTCAGCTATTTGTGGAAATCAGGACATTGTAACACCTATTTGTTATCCGGCAGTGTCGGATAATTTGGAGGAATGCCTGACTGTTCTGCATCGGGGATTTTCTCAGGTGAAAGAGCAGTTGGAAGATGAACCGGTAGCTATTAGTTTTGCCTTTCCCGGTCCGGCAGACTATAAGAATGGTATAATAGGCGATTTGCCCAATTTTCCGGCTTTCCGTGGTGGAGTGGCTTTGGGACCTTTTCTGAAAGAGAAATTTGGAATTCCTGTATTTATTAATAATGATGGTAACCTGTTTGCCTATGGTGAAGCACTGGCAGGAATTTTACCCTCTGTCAATGAAGAACTTGAAGCTGCCGGTAATCCGAAGCGTTATAGAAATTTGCTGGGAATTACGTTGGGAACGGGTTTTGGTGCAGGCGTAGTGATTGACAACTGTTTGTTGACCGGTGATAATGGTTGTGGTGGCGATGTATGGATTATGCGTAACAAGAAATATACGGATCTGATTGCGGAAGAAAGTGTTAGTATTCGTGCAGTACGGCGTGTGTATGGGGAACTGAGTGGAGAAACTATAGAAAATCTAATGCCCAAAGACATTTATGATATAGCTGAAGGTACTCGTACAGGTAATCGGGAGGCGGCTTTGAAGAGTTTTGACGAATTGGGGGAGATAGCCGGTGCTGCTATTGTCAGTGCACTTCATATTGTAGATGGTATGGTTGTGATAGGCGGAGGAGTGTCCGGCGCAGCGAAATATATCCTACCGGGTATGATGCGTGAAATGCGTCGTTCCATTTCTACTTTTTCTGGAAGAGACTTTGATTGTTTGCAGATGGAGGTTTGCAATCTGATGGAGGCGGACGACCATAAGAGATTCTTAGAGAATACAAGTACTTGGGTTCAGGTGCCTTTTACCAAAAGAGAAATTCTTTATAACCATACAAAGCGTATCGGAGTAGCGATTTCAACTTTGGGAGCAAGTAAAGCGATTGCTTTAGGAGCCTATGCTTTTTGCATTGCAACAGATAGACAGGAAATATAAGGGTTAGTTTGATTTTTAGAAGTAAATAAGATTGTTTCAGAGATAACAAAATAAGCCTTTTTGTGATAAGGTTTGGAAAGAATATAGAATTAGATGCTTAGATTTAAAAATTCAATACTCATTATGAATAAGAAAAAACTGATATCCTTTTTTATCGTTGCCTGCTGTGCGCTATATACGATGGCTGCAAAAGTGGTATGGCAGATAGGCGCTGCGGATAATTCCGGAGCGGAACTGGCTTTAGGCCCTTCTGAGTATAAGAGTTTTCTGGCTCATGACTTTGGCTATGAAGACCGTTATTTTTTGATAGGGACTTCTGTTGACAAGACTGATTTTCCATATGTATTACCCGGGCCTGATGATACTTGGGGTGGTACGTGGGGTACTTCCGGTTGGAGAACCCATGATGCTAATATCTTATTTGGAGTTGAAAAACTGCCGAAACGTGGGGAATGGAAGTTGGTGGTGGATTTGGTAGATGCTAACCCGAACCGTTCGATTGTTAAGGTAGTGGTAAATTCAGTTGAAAAGAAATTTGAGATTAAGGGGCACGCTATGGGAAGTACTGGAAGGTAACCTGCAAAATGCCAGAGAGCAAGTCTTGGAATTTCCCATTTCGGCTGCAGACTTAAAAAAAGGAGGAAACATTGTGACTGTTTCTGTACTTGAAGGTGGGTGGATTGTATTCGATCAAATTCGTTTGGAAGGTTCGGATGGACTTGTTTTGGAACAGAATAATGAATATGCTTTTCTGCGTGATGTTTCTCCCGCCGGGTACGAAATAGAATTGGACGGAGTAAATGTACAACCTTTGCTGGTTGATGTGGAACATTTATCCGGAAACCCGGAACTGAGTGTGAAACTGGATGGAACAAGGATTTTTACTGCAAAGATGGATACGGCTCGTTATGTGTTTGAAGTTCCGATGCCTGCTGTGAATAAAAAGAAAAAGAGTGAATATCAGGTCTTTGTCAATGAACAGCTATTGGAAAGAGGTACGATTTTACGCTCTCCGCAGAAATTGCAGTCTTTTGCTGATTATGTAGATACAAAGATAGGTACGGCACATTCTCGCTGGATGATTGCACCGGGGCCTTGGATGCCTTTCAGTATGGTAAAATTGAGTCCGGATAATCAGAATAAAGGTTGGCAGGCCGGTTATCAGCCTACATTTGAGACATTAGGATGCTTTAGTCATATTCATGAATGGACAATGGGGGGGATTGGGTATGATGCCAACCAATGGTAAACTGTTTACGAAGGTAGGAGATCAGTTCCGTCCGGATGAAGGATACCGTTCGCGTATTGACAAGAAGACTGAAGAAGCTCCATTGGGATATTATAAAGTTTTCTGACTGATACGGAGATTTTAGCGGAGGTGACGGCTACTGAAAGAGCAAGTTTTCAGAAATATACATTTCCTAAGGATAAGGATGGACGTGTGATGATCGATTTGCATATTCAGGCTGAATATGACTATAATCTGTTGGATGTGGATGTCAGGAAAGTGAGTGATTACAGAATTGAGGGACGTTCTCATCAGATATCCCCTCGTCCACATGTATGGAGTGATGATGCTGATCAGGAGTATGTCGTAAATTTCGTTATTGAATTTGATGCACCGATTAAAAAGGTAGGTGGCTGGAAGGATGACCAGATATTGAATGAAGCGCATATTTCCGGTAAAGATCTGAAAGATGCAGGGCTTTATGTGGAATTTGATACGCAGAAGCAGTCGGTGATTCAGGTGCGTACAGGCATTTCGTTGGTAAGTGTAGCAAATGCTTCGGAAAATCTGCAAAAGGAGATTTCAGATAAGTTCGGTTGGGATTTCGAAGCTGTTGTTCAGAATCAGAAAAACGTATGGAATGGTATACTCAATCGCTTGGATATCAGAACGAATGACCGTATGGAAAAAGTACGCTTCTATACAAATGTATACCGTGCTCTCTGCCGTAATCTGTGGAGTGACGTGAATGGAGAATGGATGTCACCTGATGAGAAGGTACGTAAATTTACGAATCCGGATCATGTGGCTCTGGGTTGTGATGCTTTCTGGAATACTTTTTGGAATCTGAATCAATTCTGGAACTTGGTAACACCGGAATGGAGCTCCAAATGGGTAAATTCTCAGTTGGCGTTGTATGATGCAAATGGATGGTTGGCAAAGGGACCTGCGGGGATGGAATATATTCCGGTGATGGTAGCTGAACATGAAATCCCTTTGATGGTATCTGCCTATCAGATGGGGATTCGCGATTATGATGCGGAAAAGGCTTTTGAAGCCATGAAAAAGATGCAGACAACTCCGGCTACACATGTAGCAGGTGGATTTGCAGGCAATCGTGATTTACTTCCTTATTTGAAGTATAAATATGTTCCTATTGAATTGGGGCGTTTTTCCAATACATTAGAGTACTCTTATGATGATTGGACTGTGGGACAGATGGCTAAGGCATTGGGTAAATATACGGAGTATGGTACGTTTAATGATCGTGGATATTGGTGGAAGAATGCTGTAAATCCGGAAAACGGCTATGCGCATATGCGTGATTCAGCCGGTAACTTTGTAGCGGACTTTGATGCTTTCCAAACCGGGCGCAATCATCACTATGTAGAAGGTAACTCCTGGCAGCTTAGCTACTTTGTACCTCAGGATGTGCCGGCTTTGATTAATATAATGGGTGAGAAGGCATTTGTTGACCGCTTGAATTGGGGCTTCGTTGTGAGCGAACCTTGGAGATATAATGCTCCGAATGATCAGTACTGGGATTATCCAGTAGTTCAGGGCAATCAGCAGTCTATGCATTTTGCTTTCTTGTTTAATTGGGCTAAAAAGCCTTGGCTGACACAGAAATGGTCTCGTTCTATCATTGATAAGTATTATGGTTATGGTGTAGCCAATGCTTATTTGGGTGATGAAGATCAGGGGCAAATGAGTGCTTGGTTTGTTATGGCCGCTTTAGGATTATTTCAGACAGACGGAGGTTGCCGCATTGATCCGATCTATGAAATAGCCAGCCCGCTTTATGAAAAAGTAGTTATTGATTTGGGTAAGCGCTATGGTCGTGGTGAGACATTTACGATTGAGGCAAAGAATGTATCCCGAAAGAATAAATATGTTCAAAGCGCTACGTTGAATGGTAAGAAGCTGGATTGTTTCTTCTTCCCAGCTTCGGAATTGTTGAAAGGTGGAGAATTGATTTTGGAGATGGGAGATAAGCCAAATGAATCATGGGGTATTTATTCGTGTCCGGTTGGTGTAAATAGATGAGGATTTAACGCGTTAATGAATTTATATCATGAAAAAACTCGGTTTATTAGTCATATGGATTAGTGTGGCTTTGGGATGCTCTACGGATACCAGGGGCACTAAAACTTTGGTGGACTATGTAGATCCGAATATTGGAACTGCGCATTGTCGCTGGTTCTTTTATACGCCGGCGGCAGTCCCATTCGGTATGGCGAAGTTGGCTCCTTCTACTGATGCGCATTTGGGAAATTCCGGTGGTTGGCAAGCGGTGGGGTATGACTTTCGTCATACCTCCATCGAAGGTTTTGCTAACTTTCATGAGTTTCAGGTAGGCGGTATTGTTTTTGCGCCGACTGTAGGTGGGTTGCAGACTGTTCCGGGTGAACTGGATGATCCGGATAGTGGTTATCGTTCGCGTTTTGATAAGAAAGATGAGATTGCGGTTCCTGGATATTATTCTGTTATTCTGAAAGATTATGGAGTAAAGGCCGAATTGACTGCCACGCAGCGGGTGGGATTCCATCGTTATACTTATCCAAAGTCGGAACAGGCGAACCTCATATTTGATATTGGTAACAAACAAGGAGAAAGCGGTGAAGTAAAAGATGCCGAAGTGCAATACTTTGATGATGGTAGAGTAGAAGGTTATGTTGTGACTTCTCCTGTATATGTGGATATTTATCAGAAAGGTGCGGATGTTCGTATGTATTTTTCGGCGGTTTTAAATAAACAACCGATAGAGGTGGGAACGTTCGTGAAGGATAAGGTTGTGTCTGGTAAATATCAGGCAAAAGGGCCCGGTACCGGTCTTTATTTGACTTTCTCTACGGAAGAGCAGGAGTCGGTAGAAGTAAAAGTAGGTCTTTCATATACGTCCATAGAAAACGCTCGTTTTAATAGGGAGGTGGAAGCTAAGGACGTTACTTTTGATCAGGCAAGGAAGAATGCAACGAAAGCGTGGAATGAGTCATTGAGTAGAATCTACGTGGAAGGAGGTAAGGAGGAAGATAAAGTGAAGTTTTATACCGGACTGTTTCATGCGCTTCTGGGGCGTGGATTGGCAAGTGATGTCAATGGGTATTATCCAAGGAATGACGGTTCTGTAGGACGTATCACGCTGGATGAAAAAGGAAACCCGGTGCATCAGCATTATAATACAGATGCTATTTGGGGTGGGTTCTGGAACCTGACACAGTTATGGGCATTGGCTTATCCTGAATATTATTCTGACTGGATAAAGAGTCAGCTGCTGGTTTACCGGGATGCCGGTTGGCTGGGAGATGGAATCGCGTGTAGCAAGTATGTGTCGGGAGTAGGGACAAATTTTACAGGTCTGGCTATTGCGGCAGCTTATAACTGTGGTATTCGTGATTTTGATATACAATTGGGCTATGAGGCTGCATTGAAGAATGAGGTGGAATGGCGGGGAAGGCCTGAAGGTGCCGGAAAAATGGATGTGCGTCCGTTTGTGGAGCTCGGTTATTCTCCTTATGAGAAGCAGTTTGATATGGTGACTCGTGAGGGAGGCTCAGGTTTTGGTGCTTCGCATACTATGGAGTATAGTTTTAGTTGTTTTGCGATTGCGCAGTTTGCCAAACAGCTGGGGAGAGAGGCAGATTACGAAAGGCTTTCCCAACTTTCTAATGGCTGGAAAAAACTTTATGACAAGGAAACTCGCCTGATTCGCCCTAAAGATAGCCAGGGGCGCTTTCTAGAGGATTTTAATCCGCTTTCACCATGGAAGGGATTTCAGGAAGGTAATGCTATACAATACACATTTTATGTTCCTCATCATATAGATGAATTAATAGATTTGGTAGGACCGGAGATTTTCAATACTCGTCTCGACAGTATTTTCATGCTTTCGCAGAAGAGTATTTTTGGTGGTGGAACGGAAGTTGATGCATTTGCCGGACTGAAAACGGTTTATAATCATGGAAATCAGCCCAATCTGCATATTTCCTGGTTGTTTAATTTTTCAGGTAAGCCCTATTTGTCTCAAAAGTGGGTACGGGCTATCTTGGATGAATTTTATGGTTTAGAAGGAATTCATGGCTATGGTTATGGCCAGGATGAGGACCAGGGGCAATTAGGTGCCTGGTATGTGATTTCTGCATTGGGGTTGTTTGATGTGAAAGGACTGACAGAGATTAATCCGAAATTTCAGATAGGTGCCCCTTTGTTTGATAAGGTGACTATTAACCTGAACAGGGAATACTATTCAGGAAAAGAGTTTGTGATTGAAGTAAAAAGACATTCTGTTGATGACTGTTATCTGCAAGATGTCTCTTTGAATGGTAAACAGCAGGAAACTGTATTGTTGCCGTTTGAGGAGGTTGTGAAAGGAGGGAGGTTAACATTGAAATTAGATAGTTTTCCTAATAAAAGACTGACTCATTAATGAATGTAGGCTAAAAAATAATGTGTTTTATATAAATAACTGTGAATATGAAAAAAAAAACTCTATATTGACAACTCTCCCGGTGCTTTTTGGTTTCTTTGTGATGGGTTTTTGTGATATTGTAGGTATTTCTTCTGACTATGTACAGCGCAGCTTTAATTGGTCGCCCGTAATGACTGGTTTTGTGCCTTCAATGGTCTTTATTTGGTTTCTTTTTTTAAGTATTCCTATTGGGAATCAGATGAATAAATGGGGACGTAAGAATACCGTGCTCATCAGTATGGGTATTACAATTATAGGTATGATTCTACCATTGTTGGCTTATGACAGTATTACTTGTATGACAGCTTATGCTTTACTGGGCATAGGAAATGCTATTTTGCAGGTTTCACTGAATCCATTGCTTAATAACGTGGTTACTAACAAGGCCTTTTTGACGAGTAGTTTAACGGCTGGACAAGTTATAAAGGCGGTTTCTTCTTTGGTTGGACCGGAGATTGTGCTCTTGGCGGTGAATTACTTCGGAGCGGATAAATGGTATTATTGTTTCCCAATACTTGGTTTTATAACATTGCTGTCGGCTGTTTGGCTTATGGCAACTCCTATTGAACGGGAGAAAAATATTGTATCAGATAAGGGACTTTCTATGGAGGATACATTTGCATTGTTGAAGGACCGAACGATCCTCTTGCTGTTTTTAGGTATATTCTTCATTGTGGGAGTAGATGTGGCAACAAATTTTATTAGCTCCAAATTGATGTCTATTCGTTTTGGGTGGGCTGATGAGCAGGTGAAGTTTGCTCCTCAGGTTTATTTTCTTAGTCGTACGGTTGGTGCATTGCTGGGGGCTTTTTTGTTAGCTCATATTGCCGAGATGAGATATTCCGAGTTAATATTGTAGCTTGTATTGTTTCATTATTGATATTGATGGGGGTAGATAATGATGTTGTAAATCTGATATGTATAGGTGCGGTTGGCTTTTTTGCTTCGTCCGTATTTGCTATTATTTATTCGATGGCATTGCAGGCTCGTCCAGAGAAAGCAAATCAGATTTCCGGTTTAATGATTACTGCCGTTGCCGGTGGAGGGGTTGTGACTCCGGTTATTGGTTTCGCTATTGGTACTGTGGGAATAATAGGTGGAGTGACAGTTACTTTGGTTTGCGTACTGTATCTGACGTATTGTGCTTTTGGTATAAAAATACCGGCAAAAGTTTGATTAGCATACCTTATGTTGTTTATATAAGTCTCACCATTTTAATTTTTATAAGCGTCTCTTCGATAGAGGCGCTTATTTTTTGCTTGTTATTCATTGTTTTTTAAGTTTAGGTTATCAATTAAATGATTTTGCTTTGTATATTAATGTATGAACATTGATGTGGGGCGCGTAACTGCTACTTTATATAAGATAACTTTTTGGATTTATTTCTTTATAGGTATATTATGTCTGTCTTTTGTTATCAAATTGTTTTGTTTATATTGTTGATAATTAGTTGGTTGGTTCCTGTTTGTGCCTTCTTTGTTATTTTCTGATAACAGATGTATTTTGATTCTGTTATCATTTTCTTTTGAGCTTTCTTTATTTTTTAGATATAAAATCTTTGTTTTGTTTTTGCTTTTTAAATTTATTATTTATCTTTGCTGCATGTATATGTATGAACATATATATATAGAAACTTTGGTTTGCTGAATGAAAGTGAGTTTATGTATCCTAGGTCAAAGTGGGTATGTCTGGTAGGAATTAAATATCAAATATATTATAACTGCAGGAAAATATATGAATATCTAAAATAAAGTGTGAATTATGAATATTAACCCAAAACAGATGAAATTTTCAATAAGAAAGATTAGTATGCTTGTTGCGATAGCAACTCTTCCTGTTAGTCTTCGGGCTCAAGAGATACCTATATATAGAGATACTTCAAAGCCGATAGAAGAACGCATTGATGATGCTTTGTCTCGTATGACTCTGGAAGAAAAAGTCGGATTGCTTCATGCTGACAGGAGCTACGGTTCGGCAGGTGTCCCAAGATTAGGCATTCCGGAAAATAATTCGTCGGATGGTCCGTCGGGATTACGGCCCGAAATGGTATGGCAAACATGGATTCATGCCGGGATGTCCAGTGATTCATGTACGGCGTTCCCCGCTCTCGTATGTCTTGCTGCAACATGGAATCCAGAGATGGGACATCTTTTCGGAAAAAGTCTTGGTGAAGAGGCTCTGTACAGAGATAAAAATATGCTTCTCGGACCTGCTGTGAATATCTTCAGAACCCCAATGAATGGTCGCAACTTTGAATATATGGGTGAGGATCCGTATCTCACATCAAAGATGGCTGTTTCATATATTAAAGGTGTACAGGAAAACCATGTATCAGCTTGTGTAAAACATTTTGCAGTTAATAATCAGGAAACCAAGCGTACGACGATAAATACTATTGTGGATGAACGTACATTGCACGAAATCTACTTTCCGGCTTTTAAAGCTGCCGTACAGGAAGCTGGTGTGTGGCTGTTATGGGAGCTTACAACAAATTTAATGGTCAATATTGCTGCCATAATTCTTATCTTCTAAATGATGTATTACGTGGGGAATGGGGATTCGATGGAGTAGTTGTTTCAGATTTTGGTGGTACTCATGATACTCAGGAGGCTATAGATAATGGATTAGATATGGAGTTCGGAACGGATCTTGGTTCGCTGGAGGCATTTCAGAATTACCGCCTCGGCAAGCCCTACTTAAAATTGCTGAAACAAAATGAGACAAGTGAAAAGGTCTTGAATGAAAAAGTCAGACGAGTTTTACGGATGATGTATCGGACTAATATGTCGGAAGGACGTCCATGGGGAACTCTTGCTTCGGAGGAACATGCAATGGCTGCACGCAAAATTGCTGAGGAGGGGATTGTTCTTTTGAAAAACAACAATAAAATTCTACCGGTAAATATTGGATCTTTAAATAGGATACTTGTGGTCGGTGAGAATGCTGTGAAAATGATGAGCCGGGATGGCGGATCTTCAGAAGCGAAATCAAAATATGAGGTCGTACCTCTTGAAGGGATTCGCAAATATGTTGCTGATAGGATCGAGGTAGACTATCAACCGGGGTATTCGTCAACTGCTTCAAAATCAGTAAACGATAGTTTGCATACAGAGGCGGTGAAGGCGGCCAAAGGAGCAGATATTGTTTTGTATATAGGTGGAATGAACAAGAATCTGCATATGGATTGTGAGGGAGTGGATAGAGAATCTTATAACCTTCCATATGAACAGGATGCGTTGATAGCCGACCTGAGTGTAGTAAATCCGTCTTTAGTGGCAGTGATGGTTTGTGGAAATGCTTATGCTATGCCTTGGCATAAGAAAGTCCCGGCTATAGTTCAGGCGTGGTATGGAGGTACAGAAGCCGGTAATGCAATAGCGGATGTTTTGTTCGGTGAAGTCAATCCGTCCGGAAAATTACCTTTCTCATTTCCTGTGAAAATAGAAGATAATGCCGCTCATGCATTTAATGCATATCCGGGTGATGGTGAGACTGTGGAATATAAAGAAGGTATATTCGTGGGATACAGGTGGTTTGAGAAAGAGAAAATTAAACCCTTGTTCGCTTTCGGGCATGGACTCAGCTATACTTCATTTGATTATGGAAAAATTACACTTGATAAAAAAACTATAAAAAGTACTGACAATATAACTGTCACAATCCCGATAACTAATTTGGGAAATAGAGAGGGGGCAGAAGTTGTGCAATTGTATATTATGGATATGGAGTCATCATTACCTCGTCCGCTTAAAGAACTTAAGGGATTCAAGAAGGTGAATCTTGCTCCGGGAGAAACTGTAAAAGTGAATTTTACAATTGGAAAAGAAGCACTGAGTTTCTATACTCCTGAACGCCATGAATGGGTTGTGGAGCCGGGTAAATTTCAGATTCTTGTAGGTACTGCTTCTGATGATATTAGATCGTCTGCTACATTTCGTGTAGAACGGTAGATACTCTTATGAATATTTATCGGGATGGAAAGAATTTGAATGAGTTTAGATATTTATTATTAACTAAAAATGATGTTTAACCTTATAATAACGTATTTATGAAACTTAAAAAACATTTGTCTAACCTTTTAAAGGTTTTTATTTGCGTGGCTTTTATCGCATCAGCGATAGAGATTCATGCACAAAATGGGACTACAATGACGGTTTCCGGTACTATTGTTGATGCTGCCGGAATACCTGTAATCGGTGCTGTCGTTATTGATCCTGCCAATACATCAAATGGTTGTATTTCTAATGTGGATGGAGACTTTACAATGCAAGCGGCTGTGGGGAAAGTACTGAAGGTTTCCAGTATTGGTTATCGGGAGTATCAATTCACTGTACTTGCCCAACCTCAAAAGTATAAAATTGTGCTGCAAGAAGATAATGTAGAGCTTGAAGAGGTGGTTGTTGTGGGTTATGGTGTACAGAAAAAAGTGACTATGACCGGAGCGGTATCTGCTATACAGAATAAGGAAATAGTAACTACGAAAAATGAGAATCTTCAGAATATGCTTACCGGTAAGATTCCTGGTTTACGTATTGTACAAAATACTTCTGAACCCGGGCAATTCACCAATAAGATGGATATTCGTGGTTTTGGAACTCCTCTTGTTATTATTGATGGCGTGCCGAGAGATAATATGGCTAAAATAGATGCAGAAGATATTGAGAGTATTTCAGTACTGAAGGATGCTTCTGCTGCTGTTTATGGAGTGCGAGCCGCTAATGGGGTGATCCTTATAACGACAAAGAAAGGAACTAAAGGACATGCGAATGTGTCTTATTCCGGAAATATGACATGGCAGGTGCCGACGAACTTTCCTGATCTTGTAGAAGCAGCTGATATTATGACTCTTGTCAACGAGAAGGTGATCCACAATGTGGATGAAAGTGCCAACAGGACATATTCTCTTGAGGAGATAGCTGATTATCGCAATGGTGTCAAGCGGGGAACGAATTGGAAAAATGAACTTTTCAGAAACTCAGCTCCGCAAACTCAGCACAGTATAAATATTTCAGGTGGGGGAGATAAAGTGACGTACTTTGCAAGTGCCGGGTATCAATATCAGGAGAGCTACTTGCGTTCCAATGCTATCAACTATGAAAAATTCAATCTTAGAAGTAACATTTCTGCTAATGTGACTAACAATTTGAAGTTTGATCTTAACATCTCAGGAATGATGGATGAGAGAGAATCTTCTCCAGCTAATTCAGGTGCGATTATTTATGAAGGATGGCTGTCATCACCTCTTGAACCGGTATGGTATGATGAGGAAAAAGGTATGTATGCAAGTCGCTTTAATCCGGCAGGCTACAATCCTGCTGCTTTGATGGATACCGATCTGACCGGACATTGTACTTATCAGAGTAAATGGTTTCAGTCTAATGCATCTCTTACATGGGATATCCCATGGGTTAAGGGACTTTCTGTTAGCGGAATGTATAGTTATGACTATATTGCTAATAATGATGATGAATATCGTAAAGCATATAATCTTTATGATACATCAGGGAATGCCATTGTGAAAGGTGCACAAACGGCAGCTCCTAATAAGATTTCCCGTTATTTCTATTCTAAACAGAATAATTTATGGCAGGCGCGCCTCAGCTATGACAATAATTTTGGCAAGCACAATGTGGGAGCATTGATCCTTATAGAGAATCAACACAAAGTTGGCGATAATTTCTATGGAAGTCGACAGGTTGCTTTGGACATGGATAAAGTTTTTGCAGGTATTACTACCAACCAAGAATTTAATCAAAATGCTGATCAGTCCGTTCTTTATGACAATGCTAATAGAGCTTTGGTAGGACGTTTGAATTATGATTACGCCGGGAAGTATATTGCTGAATTTGCTTTTCGCCACGAAGCTTCCTCTCTTTTTCCAAAGGAGACCCGTTGGGGATTTTTCCCTTCTGTATCAGCTGGTTATCGAATCTCTGAAGAAAAGTTCTGGAAAGAATCTCCACTTAGTTTTATTAATAATTTCAAGATAAGAACTTCATGGGGAGTACTGGGAGATGATAGCGCAGCTCGTTATCAACATATTACCGGATATAAATATCCATCAGATGGTGGTTCGGTTTTTGATGGGCAATATATCAGTACTTCCACAAGCACCGGCATTCCCAATAAAGCAATTACTTGGTATGAGTCAAGAACATTCAATGTCGGAATAGATGCGGAGGCCTGGAATGGACTTCTTGGCGTAACAGCAGAATACTTTAATAGAAGACGAAGTGGACTTTTGACTACACGTGCCGGTTCTCTTCCGGGTGTTGTTGGAGCAACACTTCCTCAGGAAAATCTCAATGGCGACTTGACCCAAGGTTTTGAAATAGAACTTACTCACAGACACCATGTCAACGATTTCTATTATCAAATTAAAGGAAATATTGCTTATACAAGAACTAAAAATACACATGTAGAAACGAGCCGTGCTGGTAATTCGTATGAAAACTGGAAAAATAATACCAGCAATCGTTATAATAATATAACCTGGGGTATAGAGGGAGCCGGACGATTGGAAAGCTGGGATGAAATCTGGCATAATCCTATCTTTATAGCAAGGGGCTCTATATTGGGAGATTACGAATACCTTGACTGGAATGGGGATGGTGTATTCTCTGAACTGGATAAACATCCTCTTGTTAATTCAAGTTCTGTTCCGCTTCTTAACTTTGGTTTAACTTTCTCTGCTCAATGGAAGGGAATCGATATTTCAATGTTGTTTCAAGGAGCGGGTAAAACGTATGTTTCTCCACAAGGTATTCTGTATCAGCCTCTTTGGGGAGATGGCGCTGTTGCTCAATATATGGATCGCTGGCATCCGGAAGATCCTCTTGCAAATCCGTATGATCCTTCAACAAATTGGGTTAAGGGGCATTACGCATATACAGGAACGCTTCCTGATCAGAGTTCTGATTTCCATCTTCAGAATGCCTCATACATTCGTCTGAAGAATCTTGAAATCGGTTATAGTCTGCCTAAGAAATGGTTGCAAAATATAAATGTACAAGGTATAAGAGTATATTTCAGTGGATATAACCTGCTGACATTTACGAGCTTGAAATATTTGGATCCTGAATATAGTGCAGATACGGCTTATTCTTACCCGATTAGTAAAACATTTACGCTTGGTCTTAACTTTAAATTCTAAATAAAATTAATATGAAACTGAAAACAATAGTATCAATAATGTGTGCCAGTGTCATGTTTTCATGCACGGACTTGGACATGTCTCCTGTGAATGTTGTGAACGAGGAGGATCTTTTTGCCAATGAGGCAGGAACGCTTAGTTATATTTCCGGTATGTACATGAATCTTCCATTAGAAGATTTCCGTTATGCTTACGAAGGTAATCCACCCTTTAATTATGCGTGGACGATTTATGCTCAGCCTTCATGTCGTACAGGCGAGGCTATTGGCAGAGATGCTGCCGGTAATGAATACGAGGCTGTGGGGTATTGGAATCAGGCTTATTCTTATATAAGGGCAGCTAACTTATTATTGGAGGTTTTACCTAAATATGCATCAAACTATACGGAAGCCCAGGCTAACAGTTTTCTTGGGGAGGCCTATTTCATACGGTCTATGGTATATTATTCTCTTGTGAAACGCTATGGTGGTGTACCGGTTGTTGATAAAGTCATAGATTATCCGGCGTCAGTATCGTTTGAGGATACAAAGCTTTTCAGAGCTTCTGAAGAGGATACCTGGGACTTTATTGGGGCAGATCTTGATAAAGCTATAGAATTACTTCCGGAAAGCAATCAAAAAGGACGTGCCAACAAATATGCAGCGGCAGCTCTTAAGTCACGCATAATGCTTCATGCCGGTTCTATTGCTAAGTATAATACTGTAAATTATGCTCCGGTTAATGGAGTACGTGTATGCGGAATTCCTCAAGAGAAGGCAGTCGGTTACTTCAAGGCAGCATATGAAGCATCTCAAATAGTAGATGAGGGAGGATATCGTCTATATATGGATAAATGGTCCGGAAATAACAGGCAAGCTCAAATAGATAATTTCACAGCAATATTCCTGGAGGATACTTATGAAACTATCTTTGGAAGATACTATATTGATCCTGAATTTTTGCATCAGTTCGATAATTCTGCTCAACCGATGCAGACATCTAATGGAGATAACAATTCAGAGGTGTGCCCAACTTTGGATTTCGTGGAAATGTTTGAGTTTGACAATAAAGATATCAATGGGAAATTTGAGAACTTTGATGATAATGGACACTATAAACTTTATGAGTCACCGTTAGATGCTTTTGAGAATTGTGAGCCGCGTTTGGCTGCGACGGTAATTCTTCCAATGTCTGAATTCAAGGGTGAAACTATTGAACTCCGGAGAGGTATATTGACAGGTAAATCTGTCAACACGATGGGGGCTCTCTTGAAAGAATCTGATAATTATTCTTCAAATTATAATGTGGCAGTTGATGAAAACACAGTGAAATTAGTCAATTCATTCAGCCAAAATAATGATGATTCTTATCTTGTTCAGTTGAAAAGTGGTTCGAAATATTGGAATGACCTTGCTGACAGATATCCGGATAAGAAAGATATATACGCTGGAAAAATGAGACGTTCCGGCGCAAGTGGACCGGTTTCCAATTGGGATTATGGTAACCTTAGTGGTTTCTATTTGAGAAAATATATGAATCCCGATCCCAAGGCTCTTAATGGAGGAAATTATTCATCTCAACCATGGATAGAGATTCGTTATGCGGAAGTCCTTCTGAATCGTGCAGAAGCGGCATGGGAACTTGTTTCTTTAGGAGAAGTTGCTGATGCGAAGGGGGAAAGCTATCTCTCTATTGCAACAGAAGCTATCAATTCCATAAGAAAAAGAGCTGGAGCAACGGAACTATCCTCGACTCTTTTGGCCGATGAAAAAAGTCGTGATATAATTCGCACAGAGCGTCGCAAAGAATTAGCTTTTGAGAATAAGACATATTGGGATCTGAAAAGATGGAGGATAATAGATACGGAAGCTGAACAAAAAGACCGCAAGTATCGCATCCTATGTCCTTTCTTCTCGGTGGAAGATGATGCCTATTTTCTTGATGTGAAGTATACTGAGCCAAGAAGCCAAAACGGTGTGACGATGGAACCCTATATTTTCTCTTTTGAACCACGACAATATTATCAGAAAATTGATCCGGCTGAAATTACGAGAAATTCTAACTGTAGACAGAATCAGGGTTATTAATTGGATTGTGGTATCCTACTAAATACAACAGAATTATGAAAAAGATTATATATTATTTTTGGACATTAGCAGCTATCTTCATTTTTACTTCATGTGGAAATGATAATTATGACGCTCCGGCAGAAACTTTTCAAGGTGCATTTATAGATAAAGATACAAATGAGCCAATTCAAACAGCTGCAAGTACGGCTATAGAACATGGTGGTATCCGTATCCGTCTTATGGAATACAGTTGGAGTGACAATCCTGTTCCTTATGATTTTTTTGCGAAACGTGATGGTACTTTCAATAATACTAAGATCTTCAAGGGGACTTATGGGATCATTCCAGAGGGGCCTTTTGTTCCACTGCCCGAAGAAATCATAGACCTTGAAGGAGTGGTGAAAAAGAATTATTTTGTAGAACCGCTGCTCCGGGTACAATGGGTGGGAGAACCTGTATTGAAAGATGATGGAACCTTTGAGGTTCAGGTGAAAATAACCCGGGGTACTGATAATCCGGATTATCAGCAGCCTCTTGAGGAAGCATGGTTGTTTGTTAGCCAGATAGATTATGTGAGCAATGCTCCAGGGGCATATAGTACAAAATTATCTACCAATTTAACACAGGCCGATTTGCGGAATTATATTCTCGGAGATATCCTGACAATTCGGACCGGTTACCCTAATGGATGGAATGGTGGAACAGGAGATCCTCAAAAGATTGACGGGTTCTTACAAACGGCCTTATTTCCTTCGTTTCGGAGCCCGTACATCAAAATCGTTTAGCAGTATAAAACGTTATAATTTTACTGATGTGAAAGAGGTGTGGGTAGGAAAATGAAAAAATACATTAAGTATCTTTCTGTGATAATTGTTTTGATAGTGGCATCATTGCCACTATCAGCTCAAGACAAAGTCATTAAAAAGCTTGTAGACGGCGAGAATCAGAGAATTGTCATATATGGTACGAGCCTTTCTGCATCCAAGGAAGGATGGCCGGCAATGTTAGAGGATAGTTTGAATATGCTCTATCCCGGAACTGTTGAAGTCATTAATAGTGCACAAGCTGCGATGTGGTCTACTTGGGGAGTCGAAAATCTGCGTGAGAGGGTTTTAGAATATAAGCCTGATATGGTAATCATTGAATTTGCAATGAATGATGCCTATTTGCCGTATACCACTTCCATAGAGGCTGCAAGACTAAATCTTGAATATATGGTGTACAGAATCCGGGAGTTATATCCTGAATGTTCGATTCTGATTCAAGTGATGAATATGCCAATAGCAGAGCATAAGGCGCAAAGACCGGATATTGAGCTTTATTATGATATGTATCGGAAAGAAGCTAAAAAATTAAATATTAGTTTGATAGATCATTATGGATATTGGATGAAACTTCTCAGCAAAGGGGAGAAAGAATTCCGTAATTATGTGCCGGATGGCATTCATCCTAATCTTACGGCGCAAAAAAAGAACTTGTACTTCCTTGTATTTTGAAGGTCCTTAAAACTTCGAATGCGAAACGCTAAAAAATAATATTATAATAAATGACATATGAAAAAAAAGATCATTAGTATTCTTTGTATCGTTTGGATGGCATTACCGGTATTTGCAGGTACAGGTAATATTGCCATTCGGGCGACTGCAACAGCTTCGTCGTCCCGAGACTCGGACAGTGGCCCGTCTAAGGCGATTGATGGACTTATACATTTGGATAATGCAGGAGAATGGGTTTCTGGTGCAATCATGCCTCACTGGCAGCAATTACCTTTTCCGTGGATACAGCTTGATTGGGAAGAAGAAGTTACGATTTCACGAATCATATTGTATGATCGTCCGAATAAAGATGCTCATACAGCCGGAGGAGATTTGTATTTTAGCGACGGCAGCAGAATCGGAGTGGTGGGGATTCCTAATGATGGTACTCCGAAAGTTGTAGAGTTTGAACCGAAAAAGGTTCGCTGGGTGAAATTTGTAGCCAATGATGCTGTTGGCTCTTATATTGGCCTGTCAGAAATTGAAGTTTATCCACCGGCGGAAGCATGCGAAGACTTTGTTTCACAGGTAGATCCGTTTATCGAAACTACAAAAGGACGATATTTCTTTTTTATAACAGGTAATCAGCCTTTTGGTATGATCGGAGCAGCTCCAATGACACGCAACCGCAATCAATTTGGCGGCGGATATAATTATAATTCCACAGAAGTTCTAGGGTTCCCTCAAATTCATTGTTGGGTGCTTGCCGGGCTTACACTTATGCCTACGACAGGAAATGTAGATCCTACGCTCGGGGAAGAAAACTGGAAGTCCTCATTCATGCATGAAGAAGAAATTGCGCAACCGGGATATCATAGAATGTATCTTAAAGATTACGGGATTTGGGTAGAGCAAACAGCGACGGACAGAACTGGTATGTATCGGCTTACATTTACTCAGGACTCGGACGCGGATATTCTTGTAAACTTGGGTGGTTATATTGCTTCTACCACTATGCGTAATGCTGATGTGAAGAAAGTCTCCAACAATGAAATAGAAGGTAGTTTTGATACATACGGACGGCATTGGGGAGGTCCGGAGAATGTGAAGGTACATTTTGTGATACGCTTTGATAAAGATTTTGAGAGATTGGATGGATGGCGAGACAAAGAGCGTTATAGTGATATAGACACACTTCAGGGATCGTCCATTATTACTAGAAGGCACCCGAAAGAAGAGTTGAGTTATCTAGATTCACCAACTTCCGGTGTTTCGGCACACTACAGAGTAAAAACAGGGGACAAAATATGTGTCCGTACAGCTATATCATATGTAAGCGTGGACAATGCGAGGGAAAATCTGGAGAATGATGCCGTTACTTGGGATTTTGATTTAGTAAAGAAAACATCTCAGGATGAATGGAATAAATGGTTGGGACGAATCGAAGTCAAAGGCGGTTCGCAAAAACAACGTACCAAATTCTATACGGATTTATGGCATGTACTGCTTGGACGACATAAAATAGATGATGTCAATGGAGAATATCCTGATTTGACCGAAGGGGAACGTTACTACTCTTATACTCGTAATATTCATCCGAAAACAAGAACACTCCCACGTGGTGAAGATGGTAAAGTTTTGCATCATATGTATAATTCCGATGCTTTTTGGCTTACTCAATGGAATCTCAATATATTGTGGGGATTGGGATGGCCTGAGATGATGGATGAAATGTCAGCTTCACTTATCCGTTATGCTGATAATGGAGGACTTATTCCGCGTGGACCTTGTGCCGGAGGCTATACTTATATAATGTCAGGCTGCCCGGCTACCCCTTTGATTGTATCTACATATAATAAAGGGTTGATGACTAAATGCGATCCTATGCATGCTTTCAAGACTATGCAACGTAATCATATGCCAGGTGGTATGATGGGGATAGGAGACTATTATCTTGAGAATGGTTATCAACCGGGTAATGCAGGGATGACGATAGAGTCTAACTTTCAAGACTGGGCCTTATCGCAAATGGCTATTCGTCTTGGGCTTAATAATGAGGCTGAATATTTTCGGTCCCGTTCTAAAGGATGGAAAAAGTTATATCACTCGGAGCAGAAATTGATTTTTCCAAAAAATGATAAAGGTGAATGGCTTCATGAGGATCCGTTAAAAGGAGATGGGTATATTGAAGCAAATGCGTGGCAGGCTACTTTTGGAATCTCGCATGCTTTACCGGAACTTACTGATTTGATGGGAGGAGAAAATGAATTCTGTAATAAGCTTAACCATGCTTTTGAACAAGCCGCACCACAGGATTTTGTTTTTGGTTATGGAACCGGATATGTAAGTTATGCTAATCAACCTGGATGTTCCAATGCACATGCATTTAGTTGGGGTGGGAAACCATGGCTTACTCAATACTGGGTACGTAGGGTCAATGAACAGGCTTATGGTGCAATTACACCTGACCGAGGTTATGGAGGACATGATGAAGACCAGGGACAGATGGGAGGCGTTAGTGCATTGATGTCTATAGGGCTTTTCAGTGCTTGTGGAACTGCTGCTGCAGAACCGATCTATGAGATTACCTCACCGGTTTTCAATGAGATAACTATTCATCTGGATAAACGCTATTATCCTGATAGCAGCTCTGGTAAGTTTATAATTCGGACATATAATAATTCAGATCAGAATATGTATATAAACAAGGCTCACTTGAATGGAAAAAAACTAGATACATTTTGGTTTTCACATGAAGTGTTTGCTAAAGGTGGGGTATTGGAATTGTGGATGGGACCCAATCCTAATAAAAATTGGGGAAAGAAGAATCTGCCAATAAGATAGTTCTGTTGAATATGTAAGTATTCACATACTCAAGATTACTATTAAGAGAGCATAATACTGGTATATAGTTGAGTAAGTAACTGATTAAAGGTAAAAAGAAGAAGATGCGGTTTGCATGAATAAGTATATGACTTATTTGTGTGAACCGTATTTTTTATTTCATAATTAAAAAAGAATAGGGAATCAAACCTTAATTAAACGATCATCTAACTTAGAAAAACAGGTTTGCGCAAAATGAAGACTTTCCTACGTAAAAGGAGTACAGAAATCGTGTGTACTTGCCTACATTTGTCAATGTGAAAGACATCAGACTTATATAAGTCTCCGGGCTAACCAACCGGAATAATATTATGAATCACTAAATTTGTATCTTATGCAATGGAAAAAGAACCAATCTGATTTGCAGGAAAATGTATCTGTTCGGGTACCTTTTTTATCTGTATGTTTTTTGTTGCTCTTGGTTTGTATGGGCGTTACGGCACAAACAAATTACAAAATCTCAGGTACGGTGGTTGCTGCTAAAGACAGTGAGCCGCTGATCGGCGTAAATGTTCTTCAAAAGGGGACGACTAACGGGATAGTTACGGATATAGATGGAAATTTTACTCTATCTGTTCCTTTGCCATGTGAACTCTCTATCACTTATGTGGGATATTTAGGGCAATCTGTTAAAGTAAGCTCTGCCACGACTCCTTTGAAAATTGCATTAGAGGAGGACAGTGAAATGCTGGATGAAGTGGTAGTGGTTGGTTATGGAGTACAGAAAAAGAAATTAGTGACAGGAGCTACTGTTCAGGTAAAAGGTGATAATATAGCCAAACTGAACACAGTGAATGCTTTGGGGGCTCTTCAAAGCCAAACTCCAGGTGTGAATATAACGCAGAGTTCGGGGATGCCCGGTGAAGGTTTTAAAGTAACTATCCGTGGTTTGGGAACAACAGGTTCAGCTTCACCTCTTTATATTATAGATGGTATGCCGGGAGGAGATATTAATAACCTGAACCCTACCGATATAGAATCTATTGATGTGCTGAAAGATGCTGCTTCGGCTGCCATTTATGGTTCACGTGCTGCCAATGGCGTGATTCTGGTGACTACGAAACAAGGACATACCGGTAAAGCGGAAATATCTTATGATGGATATTATGGTGTGCAGAATGTCTATCGTATGCCTGATGTATTGAATGCACAGGAATTTGCAATGATTATGAGTGAGGCACGTATGATGGATGGCTTACCTGATTATGATTATGCGTCGCTGGTTCCTGATTGGGAAGCTATAAAGAATGGAACTTGGAAAGGGACCAATTGGTTGGATGAATCACGGAATGAGAATGCACCGATACAGAATCATGCCCTGAATATTACCGGAGGTACGGAACAATCTGTTTATTCTATCGGATTGGCATATACTAATCAGGAAGGTATTCTTGGAGCACCGTCACAACCTGAATATATCCGATATACAGCACGTATCAATTCCGAACATACCTTGTATCGTAAAGGAAAACTGGATATCATTAAGGTAGGTGAAAATCTGACCTACTCGTATTCTGAAAGAAACGGTATTGCCATTGATGATACTTGGAGTAATGACATTCGTAATATGTTGCATGCTAATCCTTTTTTACCGAACAAGGATGAAAATGGTAATTATCATTATGCCATTCCATGGGAAATACGTGAAGCTAATCCCATTGGACAGATGTATTATGCAAATGGGCAGAATATAAGCAAATCTCACGCATTACAAGGGAATATTTTTCTGACTATTCAACCGATAACCGGATTAAAACTTAAATCAAATTTTGGCTATACGTTTTATGCGGATAACAGTCGTAATTTTACCCCTGTCTATAAGCTGGCAAGCAATACTTTCAATGATAATAATAGTGTAAGCCAAGAGATGACTATGGGTGGCAACCTTATGTGGGAAAATACGGTAACGTATGATTTCAAGTTGGATAATCACAGTTTCGGTGTATTGATAGGTCAATCTATAGAAAAGCATGGCTTGGGTGATACGTTGGGTGGAAGTAACATCAACTCTATCTTTGACGACTTCAAGCATGCCTACCTGAGTAATACGCCCACTATCACTAATCGTACCAGCCTTTATGGATATCCATGGGGCAAGGAAGCGCTGGCTTCTTTTTTTGGCAGAGTGAATTATGATTATGCTAACAAGTATATGGCGACTGCGGTGTTACGTATTGATGGATCTTCTAAGTTTGCCCGTGGACACCGGTGGGGATATTTCCCGTCTGTATCTGCTGGTTGGGCCATTTCGGAAGAGGCGTTCATGGAGTCTGCCAAGTCTTGGATGGATTTTCTGAAAATACGTGCCAGTTGGGGACAGAATGGTAATCAGGAGATTGACGGCTTTCAATATCTTTCAACGATTGCGTTTGGGGGCGCGGATTATACTTTCGGACCGGATAAGTCGATTCTGACACCCGGAGGCTATCCTGATATTTTGGCTAATCCGGATGTTACCTGGGAGACTTCCGAGCAGTTGGACTTTGGGCTGGATGCGCGTTTTCTGAATAATCGTCTGGGACTGAATTTTGATTATTATATTAAAGATACGAAAGACTGGCTACTTGTTGCACCGATGCTGGATTCTTTTGGTACAGGAGCCCCGTTTGTGAATGGTGGTGATGTGCGCAACCAGGGGTACGAAATATCACTGAATTGGAATGATCATATTTCGGACTTTGAATATAGTGCTACTCTTAATTTGGCACACAATAAAAATGAGGTAACGCGCATTGCCAATGCGGAAGGTATTATTCATGGGGACCCGGATGTATTGAGTAACCAAACTACAGAAATGTATCGTGCGCAAGTAGGCTATCCCATTGGATATTTCTATGGCTATTCTACAGATGGAGTGTTCCAATCGGAAGAACAGATTGCTAACTATAAAGGTGCTAAATTGGATGGGACAAAACCGGGGGATGTAATCTGGGTAGACCGCGATCATAATGGTGTGATTGATGATGGGGATCAGGGTATGATAGGCGATCCCAATCCTGATTATAATCTGGGATTGAGCTTGACCGCATCCTATAAAGGTTTTGATATAAGTATGACCATGAATGGTGTATTTGGAAATCAAATAATGAAATCTTATCGTTCTTATGTAGATTACACACGCCAGAACTATACATCTGATATATTTGGCCGTTGGCATGGTGAAGGTACATCTAATAGATTACCTCGTCTGACGTCGGGTACTCATTCTAACTGGCAGTATGTTTCGGATCTCTATATGGAAGATGGAGATTATTTCCGGATGCAGAATCTGACAATAGGTTATGACTTCAAGAAATTATTTAAAAATCTGCCGTTGAAACAACTTCGTTTGTATGTGGCAGCACAGAACTTGTTTACTATAGCCGGTTACTCGGGTATGGATCCTGAAGTGGGCTATGGTGGTTATCAAAATTGGGTGTCTGGGATTGACTTAGGCTTTTATCCCAGTCCGCGAACCTATATGGTAGGGGCAAATATTAAATTTTAAAAGAGAAGTAGTATGAAAAAAATATGGATATTTTCGATAGTAGCCCTTTTCTTTATGGGCTGTGAGGGTTTTCTTGATACTGAGAATCTGACCAAAAAGGACAACTCCAATTTTCCTAAAACTTCGGGAGATGCAGAAACTGCATTGACAGGTATATATGCATTACTTCGTGAAATGACTCCGGGTGAGGATGGACAAGGTTTCTTTCTGACAGCTGAATTACTTTCTGACGATCGCTTCGGTGGTGGTGGTCCGGATGACAGACGCATGCATGCTGTGGATCGGTTGAAGAAAGTTGATGAAAACATGTTTTCTGATGTTTGGAAACAAGATTATCGGGCTATTTATCGTAGTAATATGTTATTGAATTCATTGGATGGTATTAGTTGGGAGAGCCAGGAAACCCGTAATAAGATTGAGGGGCAAGCACATTTTTTGCGTGCTTATTTTTACTTCGATTTATGTCGGCTGTTTGGTACTGTTCCTTTACTTACAACTTCTGAACCTGAGAATGTGCCTCGCGCTACTGCGGAAGAGTTGTATGCACAGATTGCATTTGATTTGAAAACAGCTATAGAAAAATTACCTTCTGTTAAATATAGTGCTGCCAATAATTCTGAGTTGGGACGGGCTACCAAATGGGCGGCTGAAGCATTACTGGCGCGTGCTTATTTGTTCTATACCGGTTATTATCAGCAGGAAAGTATGCCATTGCCGGATAACAGTACTTTATCCAGAACCGATGTCATCACGTATTTGGATGATTGCATTAACAACAGTGGACATGACTTGATAGGTGATTTCAGAAATTTGTGGCCTTATAGCAATGTTTATACCAAGAAAGATTATAAATATGCACAAGATAATGATTTGCACTGGATAGGGGAAGATGGGGCCAATGTGGAGACTGTTTTTGCTATCCGCTATTCAGCAAAGGCCACTTGGGATAACCCTTGGTATAACAATGAGGTTTGTCTTTATTCATCTCCCCGAGAGCCGGCAAATTTGGATGATATTTTTCCCTTTGGAATTGGTTGGGGAATAGGAACGGTGAACTCAAGATTATGGGAATCATGGCCTTCGAAGGATATTCGTCGTGAGGCATCTATTTTGAGTGTGGAAAAGGAAATGCCCGACTATGGCTGGGGATGTGATAAGCAGATGAATGAAACTGGTTATTGGCAGAAAAAGTATATGGCTGTCAATGCTTATAATGAAGATGGAGAGAGTGTAAACTATAGCCGTATTCTCTATCCGGAAATTGATTCGGATTATCAGTTGAATAATACGCAGGATTTGGTAATTATCCGTTTTGCTGATGTATTGTTGATGGCTGCTGAACTGAAACGGGATGCAGCTCCGATGAATCGTGTGCGTGCGAGAGTAGGATTAGATCCTGTTACCTATTCGGATGAAGCATTACGTGATGAACGGCATTGGGAACTTGCTTTTGAGGGTTTACGGTATTATGATTTGCTTCGTTGGGGTATTGCGGCAGAAGTTTTAAGTCAGCAAAATGGAGTGAAAGTACTGGATAATATGGTCGAGACCCGTATGGATATGGGAGATATAGCACAAAGACTTCAAGCTACCAAGGGATTGATGCCATTGCCTAAGACACAGATTGACTTGTCTGCCGGTATATTGGAACAAAATCCGGGCTGGGGAAATGAGAGTAATATGAATTAATGATTTTGAAATTTTCGGATATGAAGAATATAGCGATAGGAATTTTATCGATATGGCTGCTGGCAGCATGCGATCCGGTGGTTGATAATAAGGAAATGGGAGGTATTGTTAGTGAAAGTGAATTGAAACTGGATGTGCATGCTACTACAGATGGTGGAAATGAGATCATCATGACCAATAATACACCTGGTGTAGGTAGCTATTGGGATCATATTACAGGTATATCTACTCAGCAGACCGCTACGGCGGCATTACCCTTTCTGGGCGAACAAACTATTAAGTTCATTGGCTTTTGTGATGGAGGGCAAGTGATTGCTACCCGGACAGTGACTATTAAACAAATCGACCATCCTGTAGCTGAAGAATGGGGACTTTTGGCCGGTTCCGGAACTAATGGTAAAGCGTGGGTCTGGAATTTGGAAGACTACGATGCAGTATATGGTACAGGTGGTTGGTTGACAGAACTTGAACCGAGTTGGGACGTAACACCTGTTGAGGAGTTGGAGGATTTGGACTGTGAATTGATTTTCGATCTGAATGGTGGTCCGAATCTGACTAAGATAGATGCAGATGGGAATATCCTGGAAAAAGGGCGGTTTGCCTTTGATATGTCGGCTGTTAAGAATAATCCGGATAATGGTGAACAATGGTCTATCGGTCAGCTAAAGTTGACAGGTGTATCAGTGTTAAGTGGACATGCCTTTTATGATGATTCCAATATAATTACTACATTTGAGATTCTGGAATTGACGGATGATACAATGGTACTGTGTTGGAATCCTTCTGATGCTGAAGCATGGACTGATGCCACCTTCTGGTGCCTTAGAAAAAAATAACTTTAACACGCACAGTAAGACAGGTGAAAGGCAGGGAACTCCCCTTTGATGTTCTCTGCCTGCCTTTCTTGAGTATAAATTATCGGAAATGAAAATAGGTATAGATTTAGGTGGAACCAATATACGTGTTGGTTTAGTGGAAAATGGTTCTTTAGTTAGGAAAGAAGTTGTTACTTGTCCCTCTAAAGCAACGTATGAAGAAGTATTAGGTCGGTTAGAGGGCTTGATAGATAGGGTGATGTGTCCGGAAGTAGCAGGCATAGGCGTGGGTGTTCCTTCGGTGGTAGATTCGGAAGAAGGTATCGTATATAATGTAGCGAATATTCCTTCTTGGGCGGAAGTTCCGTTAAAGAGATTATTGCAGGAACGTTTCTCAGTGCCGGTTTATATCAATAATGACTCTAATTGCTTTGCATTGGGAGTAAAACTTTTTGGTGAAGGACGAAAATACCGGAATTTGGTGGGTATGACTATCGGTACAGGTGTTGGGACGGGGATTATTATAAATGGTGAACTTTACAGTGGGCAGAATACTGGTGCAGGCGAAATAGGATCATTGCCTTACCTTTCTCATGATTTTGAACATTATTGTAGTAGTGGATTTTTTGTCAGATATTATAATCTGACAGGGAAGGAAGCGGCAGAAAAAGCTGCGACGGGAGATGCGAAGACTATGGAAATTTGGAGTGTGTTTGGGTCTCACATAGGTGAATTGATGAAGGCTGTGTTGTTTACGTATGATCCTGAGGTGATTGTGATAGGTGGAGGAATCTCATCCGCATTTACTTATTATAAGCATTCCATGTATCAAGCTATGCAGGCTTTTCCTTATACGGAAACAGTGAAGCGGGTGAAAATTTTTGTTACAGAAATAGAAGATGTTGCATTGTTGGGAGCATCTGCTTTGGTGGGAAAACATTGAAAATAATTTAGAGTAAGAGCTTATGAAAAATAATTTAATTAAATCGTTAATATTGTCCGGCTGTCTTGCAATGACAATAGTTTCGTGTGAAAGAAAAGAATTATCTGCAGGTGGTTTACTACTTTCGGATAGTTGGAAAGTACAATCTTCGGCTAAGATATCCTTACCGGGTGAAGAAGTTTCGAACTCTCAAATAGAAGAAAAAGAGTGGTATGATGCAGTAGTGCCTTCTACTGTGATGGGGACATTAATCCGGAATGGAATATATACGGATGTATTGGAAGGAACAAATTATGAGAACATTGATAAATCACTTTTCGACACTACATGGTGGTATCGAAAGGAATTTGAATTGCCGTCTTTGACAAAAGGGCAGCATGTTGCCTTAATTTTTGACGGCATTAGTTATGCTGCTAATATTTGGCTAAATGGAAAAAAGGTAGCTACTCGTGATTCTGTATATGGTACCTTTCGTCGACATAAATTGGATATAACGAAGATCGTCCGGGAAAAAAACATACTGGCTGTCGAAGTTTTTCGGGCTCAACCCGGTGAACCGAATATTGGTTTTGTAGATTGGAATCCACGCCCGGCTGATGAGAGTATGGGGATCTTTCGTGAAGTACGTGTGGTGATGAATGATGAGGTGAGTATGGAAAATTCCGCTGTTCATTCTAAAGTAAATACGGAGACCTTGGATGAGGCTTGGCTGACAGTGGAAACTCAACTGACAAATGAATCCGAACAAGCGGTGAAAGGTCAGCTGATTGGGACACTGGAAGGTAAGACGTTTAGTATTCCGGTATCACTCGCTGCCGGAGAATCAAAAATAGTAAGGGTGACTTCAAAGGAAGCTGATGTATTGCATTTGAAGAATCCCCGTCTTTGGTGGTGCCATAATATGGGTAAACCGGAAATGTACGGCATGGACTTGGCTTTCGAGATTGATGGTAAGGTATCGGATAAAGAAACTATAAACTTCGGTGTACGTGAGGTTAGGGATTATTTCACGGAAGAGGGGTATCGAGGTTTCCTATTGAATGGTAAGAAAGTATTGGTAAGAAGTGCCGGTTGGACAGATGATATTTTCTTGCGGGATACTCCTGCTTCAAATGAAATACAGGTACAGTATGTGCGTGATATGAATCTGAACTCTATTCGATTTGAAAATATTTGGGGAACTTCGCAGAATGTGTATGATTTGTGTGATCGCTACGGGTTATTGGTATTAGTGGGATGGAGCTGTCATTGGGAGTGGGATAATTATCTCGGTTCTTCATGTGATGAGTTTGGAGGCATTAAGTCTGAAAAAGATATGAATCTGATAGCTCGTTCATTAAACGACCAGGTACTTTGGTTGCGCAATCATCCGGCCATTATTGCATGGTTTGTAGGAAGTGATATGATTCCCCGCCCTGAACTGGAGAAACGGTATAAAGCTTATCTTTCTCAGATAGATGATCGCCCTTATATAGGTGCTGCTAAGGAACTCACCAGTACAGTAACCGGACCTACGGGTATGAAAATGGAAGGACCGTATGATTATGTTGCTCCTAATTATTGGTATTCGGAAAAAGCACCGGGCGGAGCATTTGGATTTAATACAGAGACGGGAATTGGTGCACAATTACCTGTAATTGAGTCCATACGAAGAATGATTCCGGCTGATAAACTTTGGCCGGTGGGTAAAGAATGGGATTATCATTGCACTGTTTCAGATGCGGCAATGAATTCTTTGGAAGTTCTGAAAGAAAATATGGCAACTCGTTATGGCGAGGCTAAAGATTTGGATGATTTTCTGCGGAAAGCAGATTGGTTGAATTATGAAGGTACACGTACTATGTTTGAGGCATTCCGTGTGAATATTCCTCGTACTACAGGTATTGTACAGTGGATGCTTAATTCTGCCTGGCCTTCATTGTATTGGCAGTTGTATGACTATTATCTGATTCCGACAGCTGCATACTATTCTGTGAAGAAATCTAATATGCCGCAACAATTGATATACCATTACGGTAAAAATGCAGTTTATGCGGTGAATGAGAGCGCAGGAACGGTTCAGATGCAAGGGGTTATGTCTTTGTATGATTGTAATAGTAGAGTTGTGACTCAACAAACCACAACATTGGAAATAGCTCCTTATACAGTGGTAAAGGCCTTTGATGTTCCGGCAGTAAAAGAGAATACCTTTTTATATTTGAAATTGAATGATGAAAAAGGAGCATATGTTGTCGATAATTTCTATTGGCTCGCTGTTGCTCCTGATGTAAACGATTGGGCAAATACTGATTGGGTACGCACTCCGATTAAGAAGTCGGCTGATTTTACCGGTTTAGCAAATTTATCTCAGGTAAATTGTGAGGTGAGTGCCACAGTTGAACAAGAAGAAAATGATGTAATAGTAGAGGTTGCACTTGAGAATGATCCGAATGCATTAGCTTTTTTTATTCGTTTGTCTTTGAAAGATGAAAAAGACGAATTACTTTATCCGGTATTTTGGGAAGATAATTATTTATCTTTGATACCCGGAGAAAAACGGACTTTGAAATGCGTTGTACCGCAACAGGTTGCTGAAGTAGAATCTGTGACTTTGACAGTTTCTGGATGGAATGTGCCTGAGAAAAAAATAAAGCTCTTTTTGGATGGCATGAAATAAGTGAGTAACTTGCGGCTATTATGATAAGGCTAATTCTTTTAACAGATTTTACCGAAGCTTTTGCTCACAATTTGTTGAGGGGGATTTTGGAATATTCCAAGGAACGGGAACCTTGGGTGGTATGCCGGATGCCCCCTTCTTATAAACAATCTCATGGTATACCTGGAGTACTGAAGTGGGCTAAAAAGTGGCAGGCAGATGCTATTATCGCTCAGTTTGATGATGATGATGAAGTCGAATTGTTCCGGGAAAATGGAATAATAGCATTGGCTCAGGACTTTAAATCGCGTTTTTCGGTTATCCCTAACATTACGAGTGAATATAAGTTGACTGGACAAATGGCAGCTGATTTCTTTTTGCAAAAAGGATTCCGAAACTTTGCATTTTATGGTTATGAGAATGTTGTTTGGTCGGAGGAGCGCTGCATGGGCTTCCGGGATAGAATAATTGAGAAAGGCTTTGGGGACAATTTCTTTGAATACCAGAAACAGCCTTTGGAGAATCTGTGGTATTATGAATCAGAACCGTTAGCCAGTTGGATAAAGTCATTGCCGCACCCGTTGGCATTAATGGCTTGCGATGATACACAAGGGAATAAAATAATGGAGGTTTGCCGGGTATTGGGGATCAAGATTCCTGAAGAAATTGCCGTTCTTGGAGTAGATAATGATGAAATTATTTGCAGCTTGTCTGATCCGCCTTTATCCAGCGTAAATCTGAATATTGTGAAGGGAGGATATGAAGCAGCCCAATTAATAGAAAGGTTAATGCGGGATAAAGAAGCCTCTTGTGAGGATGTTGTCATACATCCCACGACTATCACAAACCGGCTTTCAACAGATATTTATTCTACAGGTGATCCTTATATTTTGGTTGCACTGAAGTATATTCATCAGAATCTGGCAACTAAAATAACAGTGGAAGATGTTGTCCGGCAGGTTCCTTTATCCAGAAGGTTATTAGAAATCCATTTTAAACAGGTTACAGGAAGTTCCATTTATCAGTATATCTTTAATCTACGCATGGAACGCTTTTCACAGTTGCTATTGGAAAGTAGCGAGCCTATTGCAGATATAGCTATGTCGGTGGGGTTGTCCGATTATAAAAATTTAGCTCGTCAGTTTAAGTTATGGAAAAAATATACACCCGCTGAATATCGAAAGATTCACCGGGTGAAATAGAAGGGAACTCATTTATTTCTTCTTTCTCAAATCCCTTCCTTCGTATTTACAGATTGCCTGAATCCATTCTTCTTCCAGAGGTTTAGATTCATGTTTTTCTAAATCAAAAGTTACCATCACAGAGGTACATATGCACTTGATCTCCTGTGTTTCCGTATCAATCACCCGCTGTGCGAGATGAAAACTTTTGGTGCCGATTTCAGTAACGGCGGTTTGTACAGCGATATGATCCGAGCCATAAATCTGTGCAAGGAAGTTCGCTTCTATGTGTACGACGACAATACCGTCTTTCTCCCAATCGACGTCCGGGCATACGGAGGCAAAATACTCGGTTTTTCCCAAATCATAGAAAGAGAAATAAACCGTATTGTTTACGTGGCCGAACTTATCGACATCATTAAATCGTAGTTGTATGGGCAGGGTGTGGTTAAATTGAATTTCTTCCATTGTTTTCTCTTAAACTTTTCTATTAATCCGTGCAAAAATAGTACTTTTGCGTGTTAATCACTGTATTTATACACCAAGAAATGATAGAAGATATAAAAAAAGCCTGTCAAGTGATGAACGAAGGCGGAGTCATTCTGTACCCCACCGACACCATTTGGGGAATAGGTTGTGACGCCACCAACGAAGAAGCTGTGCGGCGTGTGTATGAGATTAAGCAGCGCTCGGACAGTAAGGCGATGCTTGTGTTGGTAGATTCTCCTGTAAAGGTGGACTTCTATGTGCAGGATGTGCCTGAAGTGGCATGGGATTTGATTGAAGTGGCGGACAAACCATTGACAATCATCTACTCCGGTGCGCGAAACCTGGCACCTAACCTGATTGCCGAAGATGGTAGCGTGGGCATCCGGGTAACGAATGAAGGGTTCTCAAAACGGCTTTGTCAACAGTTCCGTAAGGCGATTGTTTCTACGTCGGCCAATATCAGCGGGCAACCTTCGCCGGCAAATTACAGTGAGATCACAGAAGAACTTAAGTCCATGGTCGATTACGTAGTGGGCTATCGACGGGAAGAAATGGGACATCCGAAACCATCCAGCATCATAAAACTGGATAAGGGTGGTGTTATAAAAATTATCCGGGAATAAAATAACGGACTAAAAAAGGTATCGTTATTTTTAATTTCTGTAAGCTCGGGTATGCCCTGAGTTTGTCGAAGGATTTTCTCTCTTATTTATATGGATACGAGAGTAAATTCTTTATTTCGTTTAGATTGGTAAATATAGGTATATGGAAAAAGAGAAGAGAAGTTTGTTTCAGCGTTTCCTTTTATGGCGTGAAAAGAATATTAAGGAAAAACAGTTTATCTTGATACTCAGCTTTCTGGTAGGTATCTTTACGGCTATTACGGCTTTGATACTGAAGATGCTGATACACTGGATACAGAATTTCCTGACGAATAATTTCAATACAACGGAAGCCAACTACCTTTATCTGGTTTATCCGGTAGTGGGTATTTTTCTGGCTGGATTGTTTGTACGCTATGTGGTGAAGGATGATATCAGTCATGGGGTTACTAAAATTCTCTATGCGATTTCCCGCCGACAAGGACGGATTAAGCGGCACAATACATGGTCGTCTGTGATTGCCAGTTCCATAACCATTGGTTTCGGTGGCTCGGTAGGAGCAGAGGCGCCTATCGTATTGACAGGTTCCGCTATTGGTTCCAATCTGGGAAGTGTTTTTAAGATGGAGCATCGCACACTGATGCTTTTAGTAGGCTGTGGTGCTGCCGGTGCTATTGCTGGTATCTTCAAGGCGCCTATTGCAGGACTGGTGTTCACACTGGAAGTACTGATGATAGACCTGACTATGACTTCTCTGCTTCCGTTGTTGATTTCTGCAGTGACGGCTGCTACAGTGTCCTATATTACTACCGGAACAGAAGCAATGTTTAAATTCCACCTTGATCAGGCTTTTGAGATGGAACGTATTCCTTACGTTATCATGCTGGGTATTTTTTGCGGACTGGTTTCGCTTTATTTTACCCGTGCAATGAACTCTGTGGAAGGTTTGTTTGGCAAGTTGAAAGGCCCTTACCAGAAGTTGGCTTTGGGTGGTGTTATGTTGAGTATCTTGATATTTCTTTTTCCACCGCTCTATGGTGAAGGCTACGATACTATTGAACTGTTGCTGAACGGTACTTCCAATGCCGATTGGGATACAGTGATGAACAACTCTTTTTTCTACGGACATGGGAATTTGCTATTACTCTATTTGATGCTCATTATCTTGTTCAAGGTATTTGCATCTAGCGCGACAAATGGTGGTGGCGGTTGTGGTGGTATCTTTGCGCCTTCTTTGTATTTGGGATGTATAGCCGGTTTTGTCTTCGCTTTTTTTAGTAATAAGTTTGATTTCTCTTACTACCTACCCGAAAAGAATTTTGCCCTGATGGGGATGGCAGGTGTGATGAGTGGTGTCATGCATGCCCCGTTGACCGGAGTCTTTCTGATAGCCGAACTGACGGGCGGATATGACCTTTTCCTCCCGCTGATGATTGTAGCAGCCAGCTCTTATCTGACAATTATTGTTTTCGAACCTCATAGTATTTACTCCATGCGTTTGGCTAAAAAGGGAGAATTGCTGACTCACCATAAAGATAAAGCAGTACTTACTCTGATGAAGGTGGAAAATGTGGTGGAGAAAGATTTTGTAGTGGTTCATCCGGAGATGGACTTGGGTGAATTAGTGAAAGCGATTTCAGCCTCACGGCGTAATATATTCCCAGTGACAGATAAGAGCGGAATACTGATTGGTATTGTTACCTTAGACGATATCCGGAATATCATGTTCCGGCAGGAGTTGTATCATCGTTTTACGGTAGGCAAGCTGATGACGGCTATTCCGGCACGCCTCTATGACACGGATAGTATGGAACAGGTGATGCGCACGTTTGATGATACGAAAGCATGGAACCTTCCTGTGGTAGATGAAGAAGGGCACTATCTGGGATTTGTTTCCAAGTCGAAGATATTCAATTCATACCGTCAGGTACTGGTGCATTTCTCTGAAGATTAATAAAGTTGTTATATGATGAAGAAAGAAGATTTGCGAATAGTTTATATGGGGACTCCGGATTTTGCTGTGGAGTCTTTGCGGTGTTTAGTAGAAGGTGGATATAATGTAGTAGGTGTCATCACCATGCCTGATAAACCGGCAGGGCGGGGACATAAACTTCAGTTTTCTCCAGTGAAACAGTATGCGCTGGAACATAGTCTTCCTTTGTTGCAACCGGAAAAGTTGAAAGATGAGGTTTTTGTTGAGGCTCTGCGTGAGTGGAAGGCCGATTTGCAGATAGTAGTTGCTTTTCGTATGCTGCCCGAAGTGGTATGGAATATGCCACGTTTGGGAACCTTCAATCTTCATGCTTCTCTTTTGCCTCAATACCGGGGAGCCGCTCCTATTAACTGGGCAGTAATTAATGGTGATACGGAAACAGGTATCACAACTTTCTTCCTGCGTCATGAAATCGATACGGGGGAAGTGATTCAGCAAGTTCGTATTCCTATCGCAGATACGGATGATGTGGGTATTGTGCATGATAAGCTGATGATGCTTGGTGGAAAACTGGTGACTGAAACGGTAGATGCGATTCTGAATGATGCAGTGAAACCTATTCCACAGGAAGAAATGGCAGTTGTAGGCGAATTGCGTCCTGCACCGAAGATTTTTAAAGATACCTGTCGTATCGATTGGAATCAGCCAGTGAAACGTATTTATGATTTTATTCGCGGTCTGTCTCCTTATCCTGCTGCCTGGTCGGAATTAGTTCAACCTGATGGAGAGACGGTAGTTATGAAAATATTTGAGACAGAAAAAATAATCCAATCTCACCAGTTGACCCCCGGAACTTTGCTGACGGATGGTAAGACTTATATCCATGTAGCCGCTGCTGATGGCTTTATCGGTATACGTGCTTTGCAACTTCCCGGTAAGAAACGCTTGAAGACAGATGAACTTTTGCGTGGATTCCGGTTGACGGAAGAATTCAGAGTGAAATAGTTACGAGCTACAAGCTACAAGTACTATGCAGAGTGACAGCGCGGCAACTTGTAGCTTGTAACTTAATAATTGCTTCTAATATTGTTTCTTTCCTGAAAATTTCTTTTCTTTGCATATTATTAACTATCAAATATAGAATGCCTATCGGAATACATTACGCTGAAATCTAAAAACACACGTAATGAAAGTACAAACAAATGCTGCTGACGAAACGTTGGTGGCCCTTTATGCACAAGGCAATAACGAGGCATTCGATATTCTGTTGAACCGTTATAAAGATCGTCTTTATGCGTACATCTATTATACGGTGCGCAATGAAGAACTGGCGGAAGACATCTTTCAGGAGACTTTCACAAAAGCCATTGTCACCATTCAGCAGGGACGCTACAATGAAAACGGTAAGTTCCCGGCTTGGTTGACTCGTATCGCACATAATCTTATTATCGACTGTTTCCGTCAGGAAAAGCAGGAAAACCTGGTGTCTTGTGATGAAGAAGAACGGAATTTACTGAATAATATCCGTCTGTCTGAAGGAACGGTTGAAGCTGAAATAGTGAACCACCAGATTCTTTCGGATGTACGTCGCCTGATGAAACATCTGCCGGACGAACAACGGGAAGTAGTACATATGCGCTTTTATCAAGACCTCAGTTTCAAGGAGATAGCAGAAATGACAGGAGTCAGCATCAATACCTCTTTAGGACGGATGCGTTATGCTATTTTGAACCTGCGCCGGATGGCGGAGAAGCATGGAATCGTGCTGACGATGGACTAAATGATACATCCTTTAATAAAATTTTTCTTTCCAAATGCAGTATTTCACAAATAAGGCCATTTAACCTAATGTACGTACAACCTTAATTATGTGATTTTATTAATTTTATTATTTACTAGACTAAACTTATTAAAGTAATGGAAAAAGTACATTGTTTAAAGCGTTTCGTGTTTCTTGTAATGGCCTTGGGCCTGGTAACTACTTTCACATCTTGTGATGATGACGATGAACCTAAACCTAATGTTCCCGCATTGACTGACGTGGTAGGTAATTATGCCGGAAAAATGCAAACTACATCTGTGTCTCCTCTTGCAGAAGAGGGTGAAGAACCTCAAGGTACGGATGTGAGCGCAGAAGTAACCAATGAAAATGTGTCTTTTGAAAAGTTCCCGGTAGCGGATTTGATTACAGCCATTATGGGGGAGGCAGCTCCCGGAATTATTGAAGCCGTAGGTGATGTAAGTTATAAAGTGAAGTATACACCTACTTTCAATGACGATAAGACAGTTATTAGCATGGCGTTCACTCCTGAACCACTAATTCTTGAAATCAATTTCCCGACAGAACCTACTGAAGGTGAGGGAGAAGGTGAAATCCCGGACTTGAAAGTGGAGGTGACAATTGCAGCACCTGAAGCAGGTAGTTTTGCCTATGCTGGTGATAAATTAGCTTTCAAGCTTCAGGTAACTGGTGTGAAAGTGAATAATGAACCTTTCGAACTTCCCGTGACTACTTTCTCATTTGACTTAGCCAAAGCGAAATAAATATTTTCATCTCAACCAGATGTTGGCCCAGGTATGGTGTGTTGGCACTAACCTGGGCTGATTTATTTACATCTCTCATGTTTTTTATAACTTCTTGTATACTATATCTCTTCTTCTTCCGTTCTTAGTATATAAAGTACCTCCTGCTTCTTTTTTGCAGCCCGTAGCTTTAACTAATTAATTATTAATTCTCAGTTTAATAAGCCTATGGATAAAAAAACTACTCCTTCTTTTTCTTCTTCATCCGTGAAACCGAGAAGTGCTGATAATGCATTGCCGGATGGACATCCGCAGCCTTCCGGGAAAACTTTGGATTTTCTTCGTAACCTTGCCCGTAATTATCGTACAGTGCCTCAGCTTCCGCAAGGCTTGCAGGGTATAATATTAGGATGAATGAAATCTTTTGTCTACATTTGTACGTTATATCTGTATATAACCTGTAAAATGTAGTGTATTATGAAACCAATCATAGCTCCCTCTATCCTGTCCGCAGATTTCGCTTATCTGGCAAAGGACTTGGAAATGGTGAACCGCAGTGAAGCCGACTGGGTCCACATTGACGTTATGGACGGTGTGTTCGTTCCTAATATATCTTTCGGTTTCCCGGTATTGAAGTATGTGGCAAAACTGTCAAAGAAGCCTTTGGATGTACATCTGATGATTGTGCAACCCGAGAAATTCATTAATGAGGTGAAAGCATTGGGTGCGCACACCATGAATGTGCATTTCGAAGCTTGCCCGCATTTGCATCGGGTGGTTCAACAAATACGTGAAGCGGGTATGCAGCCCGCCGTTACACTGAATCCGGCTACCCCTGTGGCAATGTTGAAAGATATTATTCAGGATGTATATATGGTGTTGCTGATGAGTGTGAATCCTGGTTTTGGCGGACAAAAATTTATCGAACATACAGTTGAAAAAGTACGGGAATTGCGTGCTTTGATAGACAGTACCGGTTCGAAAGCATTGATAGAAGTGGATGGTGGTGTGAATTTGGAGACAGGTGCCCGCCTGATAGCTGCCGGTGCAGATGCATTGGTTGCAGGTAGTGCCGTGTTTGCAGCTCCTGATCCTGAAGGTATGATACATTCGCTGAAGGATCTCTAATTCTTCCTCCATTGATAATTAACAGCCTGCAACGACATCCGTTTCTACGACTTCTGATGCCGTTTGCAGGCGGTATTGTATGTGGAGATGCGCATTTCTTCCGGCAGCGGGCGGAACTTTCCTTAAATATTCCGGCAGAGACATCTTGTCCGGTTTCCAATCTTTTTCCTGTTTGGATTTGTCTGGCAGGTTTCATGTTACTGTTTCTGACTTATTTCCTTTCTGATAAATATCGTATTCATTGGCTGTATGGAGTTTCCGTCTTTCTCTGTTGTTTCGGATTAGGCGCCGGTATGACGGAAGAATATTTGCATCGTACGGATTTTCCTTTTTCCGATGAGGCGGCAGTCTATCAGGTGATTCTTCTGGAAAAACCGGAAATGAAAGAACGAAGCGTGTTATGTCATGCCCAATTAGAGGGAAAAGTGAATGATGAGGATTTGCAGAAAAGTGAATATGGACGTACATTTTTATTCTATTTTCCGAGAAATTCCGCTACTGTTGCATTAAAGAGGGGAGATAGATTATGGGTACATACCCGTATTACCCCTCCTGTCAATAATGGGAACCCTGACGAATTTGATTATGTACGTTATCTTACTCGTAAAGCTGGTACCGGCACAGCGTATATCTCTGCCGGACATTGGCGGATAATAGGTCATGATACTTCTCGTTCTCTTCGGCAAATAGCTTTGGACTATCGGGAAAAAGTGGTGGAACTATATCACCGTTTGGGTTTTCAGGGAGATAATCTTGCAGTACTTTCGGCTCTTACGGTGGGGGATAAGGAGAATTTGAGCGAGGATATGCGGGAAACTTATTCAATTGCCGGCGCCAGTCATGTACTGGCACTTTCAGGACTTCATATAGGCTTGCTTTCTACTTTATTTTTGTTTTTCTTCTCCTTTTTGTGGAAGCGGTGGGCGGCTTTTAAACCCTTGGGATTTTTTCTGGTTATTCTCTTTTTGTGGGCATTCGCTTTTCTTACGGGATTATCTTCTTCTGTGGTACGATCCGTAATCATGTTCTCTCTGCTGGCTATATCCCGTTTACAATCTGAGAAATTGTTATCGTTGAATACATTGGCGGCTACTGCCTTTTTAATGTTACTTTATAATCCACTTTGGCTTTTTGATGTGGGGTTTCAATTGTCTTTTGTAGCGGTAGTTTCTATTTTGTTGATACAGCCCAAACTTTACAGCCTGCTCTCTGTCAAGCGTTGCATTCCTCGTTATGTTTGGGGATTGCTGACGGTTTCCGTTGCTGCGCAAATTGGTACGGCTCCTTTAGTTATATTCTATTTCTCCCGTTTCTCTACTCATTTTCTGCTGACAAATCTGTGGGTGATTCCTATGGTGACGTTGATTTTGTATTCTGCGGTTCTTATGCTTGTCCTGACTCCTTTTTCTTTCCTTCAATCTGGCTGTGCTTTAGGGGTCGATGCTCTGCTAAGTGCTCAGAACAAAGTTCTCTGCTGGATAGAAGAACTGCCAATGTCCTCTATAGATCAGCTTTGGATAGATCATTGGGAGATTATGCTGTTTTATCTTTTTCTATTGTTTCTGTTTCGGAGTTTGGCTATCCGAACTGCTCGTAGCATATCCTGTCCACTTTGCTGTCTGTTGTTGCTGATCACTTATCATACGATTTCCGTCAGCCTGTCTTCTCCTCAGCGCGGCATTGCTTTTTATAATGTCCGTGGCTGTCCTGCCGTCCATTGCGTTGCTAATAGTGGAGAATCCTGGTTGGCTTATGCTGATAGTGTGCCGGATACTTCCCGTTTGCACCGTGCACTCGTACCTTATTGGAATCGTCAGCATCTCTCTATTCCCAATGCTTTGCCTGCTGATTATTCTACTTCCGGTCTGGCTTTTCATAATCACATTGTTTCCTATGCGGGCAGGCGGGTTTGCCTGCTCCATGATGCCCGCTGGAAAAATAAGATTTCAAAGCATCCTTTACAGATCGATTATTTATACATTTCCAAAGGCTACAATGGTCGTATTGAAGAATTGACTTCTTTGTTCCGCATCCGAACCGTTGTTTTGGATGTTTCTCTCTCAGACTATCGTAGCGATATCCTTAAAAATGATTGTTACCGTTTAGCTATTCCTTGTATAGCTTTGAAGGAGAGAGGAGCGTTTTGTATCCATCTGTAGAAAATATATTATTGAAGTTTACTAAGTATAGTGACTATTCCTTTCACTATCTTGTTTTGATGATTATTTTTGTAATTGGTAATGTAAGAGAAAGAAAATGTAACATATTTCTTTTCTTTTTCTTATTGTATCTTCTACTTTTGTGATAACAAATGTTTTATTGAAATTATATATTTATACTATGAACACACTGACAATGTTAATGGCATTAATGCTGGGATTATTGACTGTTCCTGGTGGAAAGAATAGCAGCTTAGCAAAGGAAAATGGCTATGTGATTAATTTAGATCGTGCTGAGAAGTTGGAGAAGATGACTTATTCTTCTTTATTCAGCAAGGCGGGAATCATTGTATTGGAAGATACGGATGAATCATTATTAGGAAAAGTTGATAAGTTAGAAGTCTGTGATAATAATTTGTATGTATTGGAAAAAGGCAGAGGTCTTTTTCTGTTTAATAAGCAAGGCAAATTTATAAAGATGATAGGGCGTAAGGGGAAAGGACCCGGTGAATACATTGATCCGGATGATATAAGTATCGACAGGGAAAATAAAAAAATATATGTACTGGACTCCCAAACTCAGAATGTATTGAAGTATAGTAGTAATGGAACTTTTGAAAGTTCGTTTAAATTGGAAAATAAAGGAACAAGATCTACTTTTATTCAACCTTTTAAGAATGCGCTGTATACGAATCTGTATACATTTGATGAATCCGGGAAACGATTTCTTTTGAGTAAAGTAGACGTTACTAATGGAAAAAGAATCTCATTTCAATTTGAGGCTTCTCAGTACAACAAGGGTTGGAATGAACTATTCAGTACTAATCAACATACTTTTATCTCCGGTCCTACCGGAAATCCCAAATTTATGCAGATCTTCATGGATACAATATTTGAAATAACTCCCAAAGGAATAAAACCGTATATTACTTTGCAAAGTAAAAAGCTTGTGACAAAGGAATATTTGGAAACTTTGATAGCAGAGAATGATATGTCGAAATCTACAAGAGTGTCAAAAATATGCGATAGATTGATGAAAACCGATAAGATATATAATGTATTTGATTATTGGGAAACCGGTAAATATATTCATTTCAGCTATCATATAGGCTTTTATGTTTATTCCATTCTTTATAAGAAAGAAGAGAATAAAGCTTATGTTATGTCAGGTATAACTGACGATTTGCTTTATACGGATAAAGCAGGTACATTGTTAATTCCCAATCTTTATTCATTTGATGAGGACCGGGTATATTGCATCGGTATGAATGACGGTTTCACCAAGGATATCTTTTTTGAAAATATGAAGAAAGGCGGAATAAATCCTCGTATAGGAGGGGCCGATAAATTGCAGACCTTGACGGAAGATTCAAATCCGATTATTATATATTATGAGTTTAAGAGATGATGACTTTTTCTGAAGGAAATAAAGTTTGTCAATTATGATGTTTTTAATAAACCATTTGAATACATTGTAACTTATGAAAAAGATACTCATTATAGCAAGTTTATTCTGTTTGCTTGCTTGCCAACACAAACAAGAGAATAAGATAGAGAAAATAAATTGCCGTACAATAGCAGTTGATTCATTAACTGATTTACCGGAGCAGAAGATTAAACAAATACGTTATATTCCGTTGGAAACTAATGATGATATCCTGTTTGGTGATTCTTATACAGCTCATTATGTCAATAATCAGCTGTATATATCTACCTCTCAGAAAGTCTTGGTTTTTGATAAAAAAGGGAAATTTGTTTATGGCATTGACAAGGTAGGTCAAGGACCTGGTGAATATACTTCTATATGGGATATAGATATTACTCAACAAGGAGATGTTTATATAGCAGATGGCACATCCGGTAAAATAATTAAGTATATGTCGCAAGGCTCTCGATATGAAGAATATATGACTGGAGAGCAATTCTTGAATTTTGCAGCGTTGAATGATAGTGTATTCTATTTAGCTAATGTATTTAAAGATGGACAAATGGATATTGCTTTGGCTAAGTATTCTCCAGTTTCTAAGGAACTTGTTGCTTTGTCAACTTATGATGGATTATTTGAAAATGGTAGTATATACCGTTATGGCACATCCTTTTATAGGGCTGGTAATTCATTATACTACTATAAGTTGTTCTCTTCAGAGTTATCGGAAGTAACGGAAAGAGGTCTTGATTGTTCTTTGAATTTTCCTTCTGATAATTGGGTTACTAAAGATGTCTTGAGGAGATGGTCTAAAGATAGAAAAGCATCCTATTCGGAAGGGAGGGAACTACTTCGTGGGATAAATGCGTACTGTGAGACGGCGGAATATGTTTACATAAGTATTTATAGAATGCCACTCTCAATAGAGCTATTAGTGAATAAGGTTACTGGAGAATTGATGAAACCCATATTTTTTAGCGGACAGATCCGTAGTTACCGATCCAGTTCCGGGGATGCAGCTACTGATTCTTGTTTTATAGCTTTTACGTCTCCTGAGACGGAAAATATATCTCATATTTTGGAACATGATTCCAATATACTTCCTGAAGATAGGGAGGCATTAAGTAATTTATCAGAAGATGATAATCCGATATTGTTGTTGCTGAAGTTTTGAAGTTTCCCATTTATAATAGATTTTAATTTTCCAAATATGTAATAAAAGCGATTTATGGATAATAGGAATGATACATTTATTGGTAGCCGTTGGTTTTATGCAATTTGTTTTGCAGGGTTGTTTGTGATTGAAACATTAATAGCCCTTTTTGTGCGTGACGCATTCATACGTCCCTATATGGGAGATGTATTGGTGGTAATACTCGTATATTGCTTTGTGCGTATGTTTATTACCCGCCCATTGCGATGGCTGCCACTATGGATATTCCTGTTTGCTTGTTGTATTGAAACGTTACAGTATTTGCAATTGGTTACTTTATTGGGGTTGCAAAATTGTACGCTGGCAAGGGTAGTGGGTACGTCATTTTCATGGTGGGATATTGTTTGCTATGCTGTTGGGTGTCTGCCTTTGCTTTTTATCAGGCGGTAAACGGAAAATAATTTATGTTTTTACTTCTTTGGAGAAAGAAATTAGGGAAATGTACCTATAAACTTCAACTTAATCCTTTTTTAATGACAAATTAAGCCCATTTGTTTCAGTCTCTTAATTGCACTTCTTTACATTTGCATCTGTTTAATGGTAAAAATAAAGACGATGAGACTAAAAGAAATATTTATAGCCTTTCTGGTATTGACCGGATGTTCAGAACCCAATCAAAAGAGTAATCAAGATTTTAGAGTGATTGACGTTCCCTTGAAGGGTGATGATCATCAGATAATGATGTCCTCGTTTGTTAATTCTATTTCGTATATTCCTCTTGAGACGAAAGATGAATGTCTGATAGGTTCTGTCGATAAGATTCTTGTAACAGATGATGCTTACTATGTAGTTGATAGGGAAAAAACGCAGTCTGTTTTGCGTTTCGACAAATCTGGACGATTTGTTCGCAAATATGGTAATCGAGGAATGGGGACTAACGAATATGTAAGTATAACAGATGTCAATGTGTGTGAGGATAAAATTTATATATGGGATTGCTCGTTGAAGAAAATATTTATCTTTTCTTCCGACGGATGTTTTGTGAGAGAGATAAAAACGAATTATTCTGCAGATTCCTTTTTTGTTTTAGATGATTCATGGATTGCTTTCTGTGGAGATTATAAACCTAATAAAGAATATACTCAAAAGGAATTATGTCCGAATGTGTTGTTCATTAATATTGATAACAGTCAAACGGTTTCAGATTTATTCTTTAATAAGAATATAGATAACTCCGGCATTATAGTAAATCCTTTTAATTTTTTATGTGACGGCTATTTGATATTGGCTTTGGATAATGTAATTTATCAAACATCCTCTCCTTCAAACTTGGAGAAAAAATATATAATGCAATTTGATGAAAAGTATATAAAAGCTCAAGAGGCTTATAAGGAGAAAATAGCAGTTGAAAGTGTTGCTATAGACCAGATTCATACATTAATGAAGGATGTTCCCTTGCTACTGAGATTTTTGGACACCCCTTCATTTTCTTGTAGGCTATACCTTGAATTCAAATTTCTATTGGGGAATAATTGATCACAAACAAGCCGATTCCTATATTGAAGCTTCTGCTTATGCAAAAAATCCTATAGTAAATGATATAGATGAACTTGCATTCTTTATGCCTCTTATGGCTCATAACAATGCTCTTTATAGTTTGGTGCCATCAGATAAAATATCCTCGGATGAAGTTTTAGGGCGACATGTTGAGCCTGATGACAATCCGATAATTGTCAAAATGGAATTGAAATAATATGTCCTTTCTTTATGAGTTCTACTTTTGTTACTATGGATATAGTAGGTTTGTATCCTTTCTGCGAGGCTTGTTGGCGAGGGTATAAAAGGCTACACCCTTTTGGTCGGATGGCTACACCCTTTTGAATAGATGGCTACACCTTTTACTTCGGATGCCTATACCATCTTGAAAGTATCATATAGTCTTATTTTAAGAAAAGTATTTGTTCGTTACATTAATAAATGGCTCAGGTTTTACTGAAAGTTTATGATCGCTTTTACCTACACGCTTGCACTTATGTTCTGTATCGCCCTATTCATCGGCAATAAGCAGTGGTGGAAGCAAGTAGAATTAGGGTGTAGGTAGAGTTACCTGCACTAACACAAAATGGGAGTATGCTGCTGTAAATCTGTTTATTACATGCTTATTGCACATGAATAAACTGTTTCAGTACCCCCCCGCTTTTCGACTTTTTTTCATCATAAATACGTCGAATATGGAGGATAACAATCGTTCGTGCCATTTCGATGAGAGAATTCCCGCCTTGCGATGATGCTCAGAGTATGGTTTGCTTATATTAATTGCCTATGTTTATTATGTTGATGTCCTATGTTTATTCTGTTGATAACCAGTGTTATAGCGCTTTCTATAATTGTTGATCACGTGCTTCACAATTGTGGTACTACTGCTTCACAGTTGTAAAGTACGTGCTTCACATTTGTGGTCATAGCAAAATAAAGAATATGCATATAACCAAAGTGCTATGTAAAAGTAAAGAAAGGGCAATGCTTTTGAAAAGAAAGAGTAAGAGTCTTTTTTAAAATGACAGGATTGAACACGGAGACACGGAGGATGAAGAAAGAAGGAGGATTCTTTATCACTTTGCATGTAAAACTTCAGTTAAATTAGTTTGAATTCTGTATTTACATGGAATTAACCGTTTATTAATCCTCAATTAAGTCTGTATGCCGCTATTAATTAACCTCAGCTCTCTACATTTGCATCTGTCTAATGGTAGCATTAGGTCTCCAAGTAAAAAGATTATTAAGAGAAGAACTACTATAATAATTTAATTATAATACTATGAATAGAGTACGGATGACAATAATATGGTCTCTGTCAATTGTGTTTTTTGTATCATGCGAAAGTGCGGGAGATAAACGTTTGGATTTTGCACTCGAACAGGCCGGAAAAAACAGGATAGAACTGGAAAAAGTGCTGAACTACTACAAAAATGATAGTTTGAAGTTAGAAGCCGCCCGCTTTCTTATAAGAAATATGCCTGGGCATGGCGGTTATGAAGATGACCGTCTGGATAGTGTGAAAGCGGTGATGAAGGCCGCGGTGGAACTGAATATAGGAGGTTATCTGCCTGATAGCGAATGGAAGCGCAAGTGGATTGGTTTTAACTACAGAACATTGCCGAAACGTCCGGATATTGAATACATGTCTGCTGATTATTTGATAGAAAATATCGAACAATCCTTCAAGGTCTGGGAAGAATGTCCGTGGGCAAAGAATTATTCATTTGACGACTTTTGTGAATGGGTATTGCCCTATCGTATAGGAGATGAACCATTGGACAATTGGCGGAAAATGTATTATGACCGTTATAAACCTCTTCTTGATTCGCTGTATACCGGTAATGATATGGTGGAAGCTGTGAATGTACTAGCACGCCACTTCAAGCGAACTAACTTATTTGTCCTCACTACCGAATATCGTATGCCACATTTAGGTGCCCGTTTCTTATCGGAATATCTGGTAGGTACATGTCGCGAAATAACTGATCATGCTGTATACGTTTTCCGGGCATTGGGCTTTCCGGTAAATATAGATAAATATTGGTATTCTCCTTCTAATCAACACGATCATATGTGGAACGTACTGAAGGATTCGGATGGAGGATTTATTCCGTTCTGGTATATGGATTCGTCTGACTTTGTGGTGAAACGTGGGTCTACGGACGGCAGAAAGAAAGGTAAAGTCTACAGGAATACTTTTGAAGCGCACGATAGTAAGACAGTTTCATTGTTTGGACCTTTTCATCAGGATGTGACGGCAGAATACTTTGGTGAGAATGAGTTCAAGGTAAAGGTTGATGACAATATAGGAGGAAATAGTATTCTGCTGGGAATGTTCAGTCCTTCCGGATATGTCACAGTGGATGCAGTTCCATTACGATGCGGCAAAGCACGGGTGAACAATATAGAACCGGGCGTTATTTTCCAACCTTTGACCTCTGAGAACGGAATGCGTTCTCCTGCCGGATATCCTTTTATGGTAGTAGACGGAAATGTACGCTATTTTGAACCGAATATGTCGAAGGCGGTCACTGCCCATATAAGGAGAAAATACCCGTTAAGACAATACCTTTATGGTTATATGGCGGCCATGACAGGTGCTGAGATTGAAGTGAGTAATGATCCGTATTTCCGTACGAGTGAGCTGCTTTGTTGCTTGACCGATACTCCTCGCACTAACCTCAATTATTATTATCCGAAGATTTCACGCCCTTATCGTTATGTGCGTTTCACTCCACCGCCTCCTGCCTATCCCACAGCAGATTGTAGGGCGGAAGTTGCGGAACTGGCATTCTTTGATAGTGTGGACAGTGAAGAACATCTTCCTTCGAAAGCCATATACGGTGGTGGTCCGGTGGATGAGAATCCCGCGCACGACATAGACAAGGCGTGTGATGATGATTGGCTGACATTCTATTATTCATCAGGGCCGCAGGATTCCATCGTATTTGACCTGAAACGTGCTCGCGCCATAAAAAAGATATTATTCGTTCCTCGCAATGATGATAATTTTATCACTCCAGGCAATGTGTATGAATTATTCTATCAGTCTGGCGTGAAGGGATGGATTTCTTTGGGAGTACAGACTGCTACTACGAATGAATTAACCTATCGGAATATTCCTGAAGGTGCCTTGTTATGGCTGCGCAATTTGACGCGCGGGAAGGAAGAACAGGTATTCTATATAGAAAATGGAAAACAGAGGTTTGTGGGATATGAATGAATCTGTATTTTTTATTTTTTGAGAGTGGTAATTGATAGTTGTTTTTTGAATTTATGAGAAAGTATACTTTAAAATAGCCAATAGTACGTATTATTAGTGTTGTTAATTTAATTTATTTAAAATGAAGAAAAACTTTATTGGGGTATAATACCCCTTGCATTCTTTATAACTGTAGGTTATGGAATGAAAAACATGGAAAACCATATAATCTTAGGCGATTTAGCTTTAGAAAATGTGGAAGCCTTAGCTCAGGGTGAAGGCGGTGGTGAGAGTGGAACTAGTGTTGGTTACTGTTATTTACAAGGTTATGGAGGAACAACTAGTGGTTATAAAGTTTATTGTGATAGACAAACCAGTAATGGTAAAATCTATCCATGTCCTTCAGAGTCAATGGGATCGTATTCTGAATCAGCAAGAGATCGATGTACTAAATAACTAATTTATAGTTATGGATTTTTTTCCAAAGTGGGCATTGTTTTTAATTTCATATTCAATGAAAAATGGATAATGTTCGCTTTGGGAATATTGAAGAATACGACAGATAAATTGTTCGCATTTTTGTAGGAATATAGTTGTACTGGAAATAAACTAATAAATAGTATGAAAAGAATTAAAGGTATATCGTGTTTTGTAATGTTGTTTATTGCTTGCATTAGTTGTCGCGAGAAGTATGATGATGATAAATACTTTAATGGTGATATCCAAAAAATTGAAGATAATAGTGGAGCAGTAAAAAAAGTCGCTTTAGATAAAGTAATATTGAATGGCGCAAACTATGGTTATATAGCAGTTTATGATTCACTAATGTTTTTTTTGAATCCCAAATTGCCAGATCATTTTTATAATATATTCAATATAAATACTGGAGAGGAGATTGGAACCTTTTGTAATAAGGGAGGTGGTCCTAAGGAGTCTGCCGCTTTTGGACCTATTTCACAATTCTTTAAAGTAGGAAATGAATTGCAGACTTTATTATTCGCTCCTTATGAAGAAAAATTAGTTATTTGGAATATAACTCAATCTATTAAACAGGGTACTACCGTCATAGATAAGATTATCCCGTATGCTTGGCGAGATGCGAATGGGGGAGCATGTTATAATGAGATGTACCTTCAAGGTGACAGTATATTATTGGCTAGGGTAGATCCTTTTCCTTTAAGTGATGAAGAATCTACCTTACTATTTTATCAGAAACGGACAGTTGACACTAATAAGGCGTTAAGGAACTATTCAATTTATAAGCAAACAGTAAAAAATGAGGAAGCTCCCATTATATCAGAAGCTTTTTTTGCTTCAGCTGATGCTTTTAAACCGGATGGGACTAAAGCTGTACAAGTGATGGGGCATCTCCCGCAATTGAATATTTTAGATTTTGAGACTGGTCAGGTCCTGGGATATCGTATGGAAGGGGGAGATGATTTTTCTGTTTTTCAGGGAAAGAAAAATATAAAAAATTATTATGTAGAAGTACAGGCTGACGATAATTATATATATGCATTATATTGGGGAAAAGACAGATGGGGAATGTATGAAATTCCGTATGTCAATACTATTCATGTTTTTAATTGGTATGGTAGGTTGGTGCAAAAGTTAGAAACTGATTATGATATTGATAAAATGTTTTTGGATACAGTTAGAAATAGATTATATGTAACAAGGCCAAAGTCTGATGATGTGTATTATTTGGATTTGGATGAGGTCTTTAATTAGTTTTTACAATAGATAATGAAAAAAATAATATTTCTGTTTTTCTTTTGCTCTTTTCTAATTTCATGCGTAAATAAGGAAAAAGAAGAAATATCTCATTTGATTGCGAAATGGGTAGGAAGAGAAATCATTTTTCCTAATCGTATGATATTTACTTTGCAGGGAAAAGACACTATTGACTTTTCCTTATCTCGTTCTTCGTATGCGATTGTGAGCTATGTGGATTCTATAGGGTGTGTTAGTTGTAAATTACATCTTTCAAGTTGGAAGTTATTTATTGAGGAGTTGGATTCTATATCTCAAGAGAAAATACCAGTTCTTTTGTATTTTTGCCCTAAGGACATTGAAGAAGTTACTTATTTACTAAAACGCGATTATTTTAAATATCCGGTATGCATTGATCAAAGTGACATGTTTAATAAGTTGAATAATTTTCCAGATAAAATGAATTTTCAGACTTTCTTGTTAGATAAAGATGATAAAATAGTAGCATTAGGAAATCCCATTCAGAATCCTAAAATTAGAGATTTGTATATGAATATAATTCAAGGAAAGAGGGAAGTAATTGAGAAAGAAAGGATGAAAACGAAGATTAATATGAAAACGACTAATTTGTCATTTGGTATCTTTGATTGGCGGCAAGAGCAAAAAACAGAGTTTGTTCTTGTGAATATAGGTGATCAGCCTTTAGTTATTGATGATGTGGTTACTTCTTGTGGATGCATTATGACCAGTTATTCTAAGGAACCGATTCCTCCCAATGATACTGTTTCTTTGTTTATAACGTATAAGGCCGGACAACCAGAGCATTTTGATAAAACTATAAAAGTCTACTGTAATGCAGAATCTTCTCCTGTTTTATTGAAAATAACCGGAGATGCAAGTTAATAGAAGATTAAAATAGGAAGAATATTTTATGGTTTAAAGGGTAGATATATATGCAGAGGATATCAGTTGTTGGGATTTGAATGAAGCTATTTCGTGAAAAAATGAAACTCACTAGGTTTATCGGCAAGTTGCTAAACTTGTTTTTGATAGGATGTGGATTAGTGGCTCTGTGGGTATTACTTCAAGTAACCTGTATTGCCACTTTCAAGATTCCTTCGGACTCCATGGAGCCTGCTTTGCTTCCGGGGGATAACATTCTGGTGAATAAGTGGGTGATGGGTGCTCGTATCTTCAACATTTGGGATGCCGCAGAAGGAAAAAGAGGTTAGGATTTCCCGCTTGCCGGGGTTAGGCAAGATTAAGAGAAACGATGTATTGGTTTTCAATTTTCCTTATCCGGCCCGGTGGGACAGTATCGGCCTGAATTTAATGACTTATTATGTGAAGCGTTGTGTGGCATTACCGGGCGATACATTTGAAATAAGTCAGGCGCATTATAAAGTGCGCGGTTGTAATATGCCGTTAGGAAACGTAGATTCTCAGGATGGGTTGAGGCGTATCATAGAGAATGGGAGAGAAAGGGATTGGAGAATTGTCATGAGTGGTTATCCTTATAATGAACTGGTAAACTGGGATATTATGAATTTCGGTCCTTTGTATCTTCCCGCTAAAGGGGGATGAAGTGGAAATGAATCCTGAACATGCCGCTTTCTATAAGAATGCAATAGAGTGGGAACAAAAAAAGAAACTCTTCTTGCGTGGAGATACCATTTTACTGAATGACAGTGTGATATATGCTTATCGCTTTAAAGAGAATTATTACTTTGTTACAGGAGATAAAGTGATGAATTCTCAGGATTCCCGCTATTGGGGACTGTTGCCGGAACCTCTAATCGTGGGCAAGGCTGTCAGGATATGGAAGTCGGTAGATAGGGAGAAGGATAGGATAAGATGGGATAGAATATGGAAGAGAATAGAATAAAGATATGGATACATAAAATAAAAGACACAGCCGTTGTGTTGTTACATTTTCTTGCTGTTTGCTCTCCACTGAGCCTGGTCTGTGTAACAACACCTGAACTTCTTGCCGGAGAAACTATCGGGCAGTGGGTTTGGTTTGGAAAGGCTGTATTGTTTTCAGCCGGTTGTATCGTTGCAGCTTGTCTGCTTCAGCTTTTCGATGGTTCTTCTAGGAAGAAGATGTTGTCCTTTTCGTGTTTTTCCGCTTGTGTATCATGGAGTCTGATACTTCTTGGAGGAATTGAAGCCGTTTGGGGACTACGTCAGTTGTATGGCTTTTCTGCTTCCGGTCATTTTTGTTATGCACTTACCGGTTCTTTTTTTAATCCCGGTCCGTATGCCGGATATCTGGCAATGGTACTACCTGTCTGCCTGCATCATTATATGCAATTCGGGACATGGAAGTGGATGAGCGCTTCTTTAAAGTTGGAGAAAGTGACGGCGGGAGTAGTGGGAGTACTGATTCTTTGCGTATTACCGGCTACAATGAGCCGTTCGGCCTGGGTGGCTGCCGTGATAGGTTGTGTATGGGTGATATACATGCATCGGGATAGGCGTAAATGGAATATACTATGGAGAAGGTATAAAAAACGATATATCTCTTATGGGATAGGGATATTTTTTGTGTTGATAGTGGGAGGTGCCGGAGCTTTCTTCTTGAAGCCGGACTCTGCTCTGGGACGTTTGTTTTTATGGAAAATAACCTGTCAGGCTATAACCAAGTACCCTTGGGGATGTGATAAGGGATTCGCTTTTGCTTATGGTGAGGCGCAGGAAGCTTATTTTTCCCAGGGAGATTATGCCGAGTGGGAAGAAAGGGTGGCCGGAAGTCCGGAATATGCATTTAATGAATATCTGGAATTGATTCTGACACAGGGACCTGTCATCTGTATAATGCTGATGGTGATTACTCTTGCCTGTTTATGGGCGGGGATACAGTTCAGACGCTACGGTGTGTGTGGTGCAATTATCGCTTTGCTTATTTTTTCTTTTTCTTCTTATCCTATGCATCTTCCTGCTTTCATTGTAGCCTATGTGTGCTTGTTGCTGGCTTGTGGGATAGGAGATATAATAGCTAAACCGGTTGTTTTATCTGCTTGTCTTATTATATGGATAGGCGGTTTTCATGGCAAGTGGCAGCGGGAAAAGGATGCTTGTCGGGACTGGGTGAATACTCGTATGCTTTATCATGCGGGAGTCTATACAGCGGCAAATGCAGCTTATGACAAGCTCTATCCGCAACTGAGGGAGAAAGGGACATTCTTGTTTGAATATGGGCATAGCCTTCATAAGGCGGGGTTTTATAATGAGTCTAATAAATATCTGGATAAGGCTCTGGTATATTGCGCTGATCCGATGATACTGAATGTCATTGGCAAGAATTATCAGGCACTGCGCTGCTACCATTGGGCAGAGGAACTTCTTCTGGCTTCGGTCCATCGTTTGCCCGGGCGGATTTATCCTTACTATTTGCTGGCAAAGTTATATGCCGATCCGGAATTTCTGAATAGGGAGAAGTTTGAGGAGATGAAACGAATAGTACTGATGAAAGTACCTAAAGTTCATTCCACGGCTATTGAGGAGATGCGCAGGGAGGTAGAGGAAATAGCAAAGGAATTGGAAAAGTAATTATAAAAAGTTCGAATCAATAAATTGTAAATAAATGAGATTTAGATAAGATAAATGCTTAATTATATAAATTATTATGATATGAATAGAACTATAATGTTAACTTTATGCATAACAGCATTGCTATATAGTTGTACCGCTACTAAATCATCTTCTGATTTTAGTAACGAAATATTTGTTGATGTAGAGCAGAGTGTAGAACTGCCTTTACAGCGAGGCAGAATAATTCCGCTTGAGACATCGGACTCTTCTTTGTTGTATGACATCGTGTCGATAGATCAGGTTAAGGACAAATACTTTATACGGTCCAGAAATAAAATATTGACGTTTGATACGGAGGGTAATTACTTATATAACATATCCGGAATAGGACAAGGTAATAAGGAGTATGTGAATTTATCTTCTTTCTTTATTAAGAATGAAGAATTATGTATTTATGATTTTAATCAGGGTCGAGTATTGTTTTTTGCTCCTTCCGGTCGTTATTTGCGTACGGAAAAGACTGTAAAAAATTCGGATGTAGAATGTGTTCCTCAGCTTATCCGTCCTTATGGGAAAAATAAATATATAGCAAAGAATAGCTTTAATGGAACTCCAGAGTATGTGACGCCGGCCCTTTCATTGTTGGATGAAAAATATACGATAACTCAGACACTGGAGGGCCATTCGCTTCACACCGGATTTCTACTATTTGATTTTATGAATTGTGATGATAATGGTGGTTTTATCACTTATTGGGAAGCTTTGAGTGATACAATCTATGCGGTAGTAAATGATAGTATGGTTCAGCCTAAATATCTCGTAAACTTCGGGGAATATGCTATTCCGGCAGTGGAGCGCCTCAATAAAGATGTTTATGACTTAATTGATTATGTAAATAAGCCTGAAAACCAAAAGTTGGCAACGCTTATCAGGTATGTTTATGAAGAAGAGAACTATCTTTATTTTGTTTTCTCTTGTGAGGACTCGGTAAGGTTGACTCTGTATAATAAGGAAACTCATAATACAACTACTTATATTCTACCGGCAGAAGTGAATGGAGGAAAATATCGTTTAGCTTCTTTTCTCAAAGTAGATAAGGATAAACTTATAATGGCGTTGGAAGATTGTGAAAATATAGAGAATAATCAATCACTGTTCATAATCAATAAGAAGGAATTGTGTGAAAAGTCGTGTTTTAAATAAGCCTTTTCACTTCTTTAACGATGAACTTTAGTTTTAAAACTAAAAATATTAGTTTATTTGCAGAGATGTTATAAATGTTGAATCTGAAACACACGAAGAATTATGAGAAAAGGATGGTTGTATGCCACGGGCTTATCTTGTTTGATGGCGGCTTGTACCGGTACTCCGCAATCGTCGGCTGACGATGAACTATGTTCTATTGATGTGGCGGGAGCTATGGAAAAGCCTGCCGAATTGAAACTTTCGGAATTAGGAAGCGATGTACGCTATGTTCCATTAGAAACAACCGATTCGTGTCTGGTAGGTGGAAGTCCGAATATTCTGTTACTGGATAAAGAGATTGTTGTCTTTTCACGTCAAACTTGTTTTATCTTTGATAAAGAGAGCGGTAAGTTTTTAAGCAAAGTGGGACATTTGGGCGATGATCCGGAAGCTTATTCAACTGCAGCGCCTACTTATAATGATGTAAACGGTCTGCTTTATTTTATGCGCAGACCCGGTAAGTTACAGAAATATGATTTGCAAGGTAATTATTGTGGTGGTGTAACGATACCTACCCCTCCGGATTCACCGAGTGATTTCAGCTTTACGGATTCCGTGATAATAGGTCGTTACGGTAATATTGTAGGTGATAACGGGCGCGCTTTGCTGTTATTTAATGAAGCGGGGAGAACTGATAGATACGGTGCCCAGTCTACTTCCGGTTTTGCCTAATAGAGGAGTAGATGACATAAACAGTATCAGCGTCAAAAAGCAGGGAAATGCAGGTATTATTCTGACTACATTTAAAAGTGGAGATGCCTCGGCAAGTGTAGCGGGTATTCCTTTCCTGTGGAAGAGTGATAATAAGATACGTTACAAAGAGAATTTCAATGATACCATTTATACAGTGAGTGGAAATGAGCTGACACCTTATATCGCATTCTCCACAGGTAAATGGCATTGGGGCGCCGAGGCACGTACTGAATCCAAAGATAACGAAAAACGCTTGTTGGTGGGATGTATTTTTGAGACGGATCATACTGTTTTCTTTCAGTGTATCCGGGGACTTTATACAGATGAACCGGAAACGTTTAACGGAATCTACGACCGGAAGGCAAATACTACCCGGATGTATGCCGAAAAGGAAGGTATAAAAGATGACCTGACTGGCTTTATGGCTTTCCGTCCCAAGGCATGCAGTGCACAGGGAGAATATGGAATGATTATTGATGCTGGAGAAGTGATGACCTGGTTGGAAGAAAATCCTGAAGCGGCAGAAAATGAAAAACTTTCGGCACTGAAAGAATTGACGGATGATTCTAATCCGGTAGTGATTATTACAGTCCCTAAATAAGGAAGGAGGTATGTTCTTGTCCACCTGTTTGGGAATGGACAAGAATATACTTGTTTGATAATTAGAAAAATAACAGTTTGTATCCAGTCTCGTTTTGTCCATATATATATGGCGGCTCGTAAAGGGAAAACGACTATTTTTGCATACACTAAGTATAAACGGAAAAACTAATATAGAATGATAAAGACACAGAACTACCGGTTTTTGATCTGTCTGGCACTATTTGCGTTGGCAGCATGTTCCGGTGCGAAAAAAGAAGAAGCCGCCGATGAAGGAGTAGCTACCGTATTGCCGGATGAGAAGAATGAAGTGACCGTGTTGCCTTTGAAGCGGCAGATATTCAATCACGAGTTGGTAAGTAATGGCAAGATAGTGGCCGGAGGAATGGCAGATTTGCGTTTTGAAAGTTCGGGTATCGTGGCGCAGATTTATGTGAAGAACGGTGACCGGGTACACAAAGGACAAAAACTGGCAGAGCTGGATAAATTTCGTTTAAAAAATAAGACCGCACAGTCCAAAGATGCTTTGGAGAAAGCTAAGTTGGAATTGCAGGATGTATTGATAGGGCAGGGGTATGCAGCGGATGATACTGCCAATGTACCCGATGATATCATGCAACTGGCACGGGTGAAAAGCGGCTATGATCAGACCCTTTCTCAATATGAACTGGCTAAATATGAAGAAGAACATGCCACTCTGATTGCTCCTTTTGACGGGGTGGTGGCTAATCTCTTTTCCAAACCCTATAATGCTCCCAGCAGTTCAGATGCTTTCTGTACAATTATCGGTTCACAGGGCATGGAAGCTGACTTTACTGTATTGGAGAGTGAACTCCCCCTTATTAAAGGTGGCGATAAAGTGGTTGTTACCCCTTATGCAGATCCTTCTGCCAAATACGAAGGACGTATCTCCGAAATCAATCCGCTGGTGGACGATAAAGGCATGGTGAAAGTGAAGGCCGTTGTCAACGGACAGGGCAAACTCTTTAATGGCATGAACATACGGGTTAATGTACATCGTTCGCTAGGTGAACAGTTGGTTGTTCCGAAGAGTTCAGTGGTGTTGCGTTCCGGTAAGCAGGTGATTTTTACACTGAAAGATAATAAAGCGAAATGGAACTACGTGCAGACCGTACTGGAAAATTCCGATGAATACACGATTGTGGAAGATGAAGTGCAAGAAGGAGATGTGGTGATTGTGACAGGCAATGTGAACCTGGCTCATGAGGCACCGGTGAAAGTTATTGAAAATAAAAAATAAAAGGGGTGGTTAAGTTCTTGATACAGCGGCCCATTGCCGTATTGATGGCGTTTACCGCATGTTTTATTGTCGGTATGGTAACGTATTTCACGTTGCCGGTATCTCTGCTGCCGGATATTGCCATCCCGGAGATTACAGTACAAATCTCGGCACAGAATACTTCTGCGCGTGAGTTGGAGAATACGGTGGTGAAACCATTGCGCCAACAACTTATCCAGGTGGCTCGTCTGAAAGATATGGATAGCGAGGCGCATGATGGGGCAGGTCTTATCCGGCTGAATTTCGACTTCGGCACCAATACGGATCTTGCTTTTATCGAAGTGAATGAGAAGATTGACGCCGCCATGAACTACCTGCCTAAGGATACAGACCGTCCTAAAGTAGTAAAAGCAAGTGCTACCGATATTCCGGTATTCTATCTCAGCCTCACCCTGAAGAATGACAGCGCTTACGGACAAACGGACGAACGTGCTTTCCTCGATCTGTGTGAATTTGCCGAAAGTGTTATCAAGCGGCGTATCGAGCAGCTGACAGAGGTAGCCATGGTGGATATCACAGGATTGGTGGAGCGCCAGTTGCAGATTGTTCCCGATGAAAATAAGCTTGCCGTACTGGGACTTTCCATACAGGATGTAGAATCTGCTCTTGCCCAAAATAATGTGGAACCGGGAAGTATGACCGTACGTGATGGATATTATGAATACAATATCAAGTTTTCCACTCTGTTGCGTACGGAAGAAGATGTGAAGAATATTCTTATTAACAAAAACGGACGCATCATCCGTCTGGAAGAGTTCTGCCGGATAGGTATTGTTCCCGTCAGGGAAAAAGGCGTATCCATGAGCAATGGTAAACGGGCAGTGACATTGGCCATTATCAAGCAGGCGGACGAGAATATGGATGACATGAAGCAGGCCATTGGCGGCACCATGAATTATTTTCAGAGTGTATATCCTGACATTGAATTCAGCGTTAGCCGAAACCAGACAGAGCTTTTAGATTATACTATCTCCAACTTGCAACAAAACCTTTCGTTGGGCTTTCTATTTATCTGTATCGTAGCCGTACTCTTTCTGGGGGATGTCAAATCTCCTTTTATCATCGGACTGAGTATGGTCGTTTCCATTGTGATCTGTTTTCTCTTTTTCTATTTGTTCAAGATGTCACTGAACATCATATCTCTGTCCGGATTGATTCTTGCATTGGGTATGATGATCGATAGTTCCATCATCGTAACTGAAAATATTTCTCAATATCGGGAAAGAGGATACTCGCTGAAACGTGCCTGTATTACGGGTACCAGTGAGGTGGTTACCCCGATGCTCAGTTCCTCGTTGACTACCATTGCGGTGTTTGTACCACTGATCTTTATGAGTGGTATTGCCGGAGCCATTTTCTACGATCAGGCTTTCTCGGTAACCGTTGGATTGATGGTTTCTTACTTCACGGGCATCATGTTGCTGCCGGTGCTCTATATGCTGGTTTACCGGACGGGACTGCGCAAATCATGGTTCTCGCGTATCCGAATCAATAATCCTATAAAGGATCATACACTTGATCGTTTCTATGATGCCGGGATTGATTTTATATTTGCTCATAAAACGGCAAGCGTATTTTTCTGCATAGTTTCCGTGCCATTGTGTGTATTCATGTTCTATTTCATAGGAAAAGAGCGTATGCCGGAAATAGATCAGAATGAGCTGATAGCCCGTGTGGAATGGAATGAGAATATCCATGTGGACGAGAATCGTCGCAGGGTAGACAATTTATTTGAGTTGTTTAAGACAGAGACTATCGAACAGACTGCCGCCGTCGGACAACAAGACTATCTCCTGAACCGGGAGCAGGCTCTTTCTTCTTCGGAAGCAGAACTTTATTTCAAGACAAAGAATCCCTCTGAGATAGTCCCTTTGCAGGAAAAGGTTTACCGTACCCTCAAAACGGAGTATCCGTTGGCCGTGATTTCTTTTTCGCCACCCGAGACGGTATTTGAGAAACTGTTTGTGACGGGAGAAGCCGATGTTGTGGCTGAACTTTATTCCCGCAACAAGGAAAAAGTGCCGACAGCGGATGAATTACGTAATCTGGAAGCTGAGTTTGCTACCCGTACAGGATATGCTCCCACGGGTATTGCCTTTGAAAATCAACTGAATATTCGTATCAATAAAGAAAAATTGCTACTTTATAATGTTTCGTATGACGAGTTGTATCGCATACTGAAAACGGCTTTCAAAGAAAACAGCATAGCTACTCTTCATTCTTACCAGCAATATCTGCCTATTAGCATTGTGGGAGAGGAACAAACGGTAAACAGTATCTTACAGGAAACACTCGTTCCGACACGGGCGGATCAATATGGTGTTGAATATCTGCCTTTGCGTGAGCTGGTATCAGTGGCGCCGGCGGAAGATCTGAAAGCGATTACCGCAGGACGTAACGGAGAATATGTTCCGTTCCGTTTTTATGAAGTAAAAGAGGCGGAACCGCTTATGGAGCAAGTGAAGGAAGTGGTGGATGCTACCGGTGATTGGGATACCGCTTTTTCAGGAAGTTTCTTCTCTAACCGGAAGATGCTGGATGAACTGGTGGTTATTCTGTTTATTTCCATTCTGTTGATGTACTTCATTCTGGCGGCACAGTTCGAGAGTTTTGTGCAACCGCTTGTAGTGTTGTTGGAGATACCGATAGACGTAGCATTTGCCTTGGTACTGTTGTGGATATGCGGACATACGCTGAATCTGATGTCTGCCATCGGTCTGATCGTTACGTGTGGTATTATCATCAATGACTCCATCCTGAAACTGGATGCGATTAATGAATTACGTAAGACGGGGATGCCGCTTCTGGAAGCTATCCATGAGGCGGGACGGCGCAGGCTGCGTCCCATCATCATGACTTCACTCACCACCATCTTTGCCATGGTACCGTTATTGTTCTCTTTCGATATGGGATCGGAATTGCAGAAGCCGCTTTCCATTGCCATGATTGGGGCGATGTTCATCGGCACATTGGTCAGTCTGTTCATCATTCCGTTGATATATTGGTTTATTTACCGGGATAAAAAAGCTTGATATAATGAAGAAATTTGGTTTAATTATTCTTTTAGGACTTTCTCAGGCGCTTCCGTCCGTCGCGCAGCAACAGCAGGTAACGCTGGACTTGCAGCAGACGATTAAGATGGCGAACGATAGTTCGCTGGAAGCTTTCCGTACTAAAAATATGTATCTTTCAGGCTATTGGGAATATCGTACCTATAAGGCAAATCGCTTGCCGAGCCTGACGCTGAATATGACTCCTGCACAGTATAACCGTGACATTACGAAGCGTTATGACTCCGAACAGGATTTGGATATTTACCGTAGCCAACAGTCTTTCTATGCCTATGGCAACCTGGCAGTCAGGCAAAACTTTGACCTGACGGGTGGTACTTTTTATCTGGATACTGAGTTGGGCTATATGCGTAGTTTCGGTTCCAATCCCTACACGCAGTATACCAGTGTTCCCGTTCGTTTAGGTTATTCGCAAAGTCTGGTAGGTTATAATCCTTTCCGCTGGGAACGAAAGATTGAACCGTTGAAATACGAGAAAGTAAAGAAAGAATATATCTACAATGCTGAGCAGGTATCCGAGCAGGCCACTACCTATTTCTTTGCACTTGCCATGGCGCAGGCTGAGTATGACTTGGCAAAGGAGAATGTCGTTTCTTCCGATACGCTTTATCGTATTGGTATGCAACGTCTGAAGATAGCCTCTATCAGTCGTGCCGATCTTCTAACGCTGAAACTGGACGTAGTGAATGCCCGTAACACTTTGCAGAATGCTGAAAGTTCATTGAAACGTGCCATGTTCTCGCTGGCTTCTTTCCTCAATCTGGAAAAGAATACAGAGATACGGCTTCTTCTCCCCAGCCGTCCCGGAGAACTAAACATCCCTGTAGATGCTGCCTTGGATGCCGCCCGTTCCAACAACCCGAACTTCCTTGGATTACGCCAGGACATATTGGAAGCAGAACGGAATGTAGACAAAACCAAGAAAGAATCCCGCTTCAACGCCAGTATCAACGCCAGTGTCGGTTTCAACCAGGTGGCGGAGAAATTTGGCGAAGCCTACAACCGCCCTATGCAGCAGGAAATGGTATCTGTCAGCGTCTCCATTCCTTTAGTGGACTGGGGAGTGCGTAAAGGGAAATATAATATGGCCCGTAACAATCTGAATGTAGTAAAGACCTCTTCCCGTCAGAACGAAATCAGCATTGAAGAAGAAGTCATTATGACCGTAAGTGATTTCAATGTCCAGCAAGACTTGGTGACAAGTGCCGAGGAAGCCCTCGACCTTTCCATCCTGGCATACAATGAAACCCGCCAACGCTTCATCATCGGTAAGGCGGATATCAGTAGCCTTACCTTGTCATTGAACCGTCAGCAAGAAGCCCAGCGCAACTATATCTCAGCCCTGAAAAACTATTGGCTGAACTATTATAAAATCCGCAAGCTGACCCTGCACGATTTTGCCAGCGGCTTCTCTCTTTCTGACAAATTCGATTATAGTCACTAATAACTCTCAACTCTCAATTCTCAACTTTCAACTAAAATGAAAAGCCTTTCCCCTTTTACCCTCATCGTCACCTTTGTCTGTCTGGCACTGGTGGGTTTGGCCTTGGTTCCGATGCTTCCGGTCAAGCTGAATCCGTCGCGCACATTGCCGGGCTTTACGGTGCGCTTTAGCATGCCGGGCACTTCGTCGCGGGTGGTAGAGATGGAGGCGACAAGCAAACTGGAGTCCATGCTGGCCCGCATCAAAGGGGTAAAGGGAATGTACTCTACTTCAAGCAATGGCTACGGTTCCATTACGGTAGATCTGGATAAACACGCTGATGTGGATGCGGTACGTTTTGAGGCTTCTACTATTATCCGGCAGACATGGTCGCAACTGCCTTCCGGAGTCAGTTATCCGTATATTGACATGAAGGTGCCCGATGCGAATACAGCCCGTCCGTTCTTATCATTCACACTGAATGCACCGTCCACGCCTATACTGATACAGCAGTATGCAGAAGAACATATCAAGCCGCGTCTGGCTAAGTTGCAAGGCATTTATAAGATAGATTTAAGTGGTGCTACCCCGATGGAATGGCGGTTGGAATACGACAGTGAACAATTGCGGACGCTGGGAATCAGCATTTCTGATATTCAACGGGCCATCCAGTTACATTATAATAAAGAGTTTCTGGGAACGCACAACATGGATACGGCCGGTGGTAAGCAGTGGATACGTCTGGTCTTGATACCGGATGGAGTCAGCGGGCAATTTATTCCTTCGGACATCACGGTGACTGCTTCGGACGGCAAGATTATCCGCTTGGACGAGTTGGTGACTGTAGCGCGTATGGAAGAAGCCCCCCAAAGCTATTACCGTATCAATGGTCTGAATTCCATTTATATGTCTGTCACGGCCGTAGAGACTGCTAACCAATTGCAACTGAGCAATGAAGTGATGCGGGAAATGGAAGCAATACGTCTGACTTTGCCGCCCGGCTACGAGGTGCATACCAGCTATGATGCCACGGAGTATATTCGCGAGGAACTGAATAAAATTTATTTCCGTACGGGGCTGACAGTACTGATCCTGCTGGTATTCGTCTGGATTATTACGTTGAATCTGAAGTATCTGTTGCTGATTGTTACCAGCTTGGCTATCAACATTTCCGTGGCGGTTATTTTCTATTATCTTTTCGGGCTGGAGATGCAACTGTATTCATTGGCAGGGATTACTGTGTCCTTGAATCTTGTGATAGACAGTACCATTGTGATGACGGACCACATTTTGCACAGGCGTAATCTGAAAGCTTTTATGTCCGTACTGGCGGCTACCTTGACCACAATGGGGGCTTTGGTTATTATCTTCTTTCTGGATGAGAAAATCCGGCTGAATCTGCAAGACTTCGCAGCTGTGGTGATTATTAATCTGGCGGTATCTCTTTTCGTGGCTCTCTTTTTTGTTCCGGCCATGATTGATAGAATAAAGCTTGTCAAGAAGAGGCAGAGCGTGAAACGCTGGGTGCGGAGTCATATACGTATTCGCAGGCTGACTGTTTACTTCACGCATTTCTATCAGTTGCTCATCCGCTTTCTTCTGCGCTGGAGGGTGGCGGTGTGCATTTTGCTCCTGCTTGGTTTCGGGTTGCCCGTTTTCCTTCTTCCTGAGAAGTTGGAGGGTGAAGGCAAATGGATAGAACGGTATAACAAGACGTTGGGCTCCTCTACTTATAAAGAGAAAGTGAAACCCGTGGTGGATAAGGCTTTAGGTGGTAGTCTTCGTTTGTTTGTGCAGAAAGTGTACGAAGGCAGTTATTTTAGTCGCAATGAAGAAGTGGTGCTCTATGCGAATGCGAACTTACCGAATGGAAGTACGCTGGAACAGATGAATACGCTGGTGAAACGTGTGGAAACTTATCTTAGCGGCTTCAAGGAGATTAAGCAGTTTCATGCTTCTGTCTATAATGCACGCAGGGCCAATCTTCAGATTTATTTCAAGAAAGAGTATCAGCATAGTGGTTTCCCTTATACGTTAAAGGCGAATCTGATTGGTAAAGTATCTGAGTTAGGAGGTGGTAGCTGGGATGTATATGGCTTGCAAGATCAAGGCTTCAGTAATGATGTTCGTGAGAGCGCAGGTTCTTATCGCATCAAGATGTATGGCTACAATTATGACGAGCTCTATGCATGGGCCGAAAAGCTGAAGGAGGTATTGCTTTCGCACCGTCGCATCAAGGAAGTGGTTATCAAGTCGGAATTTTCCTGGTGGAAAGACGATTATCAAGAGTTTTACTTCAATCTGAATAAGGAGCGTATGGCTCAGGAGGGGATTAATGCCCAGCATTTGTTCTCCGCTATCCAGCCGATATTCGGCAAGAATATGCAGGTGGGTTCGGTGGTGACGGAAAGCGGTACGGAAAGTATTCGACTTTCTTCTCGACAGTCTCACGACTATGATGTATGGGCTATGCAGTTTTTTCCTTACGGGGTGGATGGCGGAAAGCATTATAAACTTTCCGAGTTGGCTACGGTAGAGAAGGGGCAGATGCCGCAACAGATAGCCAAGAGAATCAGCAATATCGTCTTTGTCTGCAATATGAGTATATCGGTTCGTACGAGCAAGGCAATAAAATACAGAAGCGGGATTTGGAAGAGTTTAATAAATTGCTTCCGATGGGGTATACTGCTGAATCGGATAGCCAATCGTGGTCATGGGGTAAGAAAGATAACAAGCAATACCTGTTGTTGCTGGTTGTGATTGCCATTATCTTCTTTACAACGAGTATTCTGTTTAATTCTCTGAAACAGCCTTTGGCTATTATCTTTGTTATTCCGGTATCTTATATAGGAGTGTTCCTTACATTCTATTGGTTCCGCTTGAATTTCGACCAGGGAGGCTTTGCTTCGTTTGTGCTGCTTTGTGGTATTACGGTAAATGCCAGCATCTATATTCTGAATGAGTATAACAGCATCCGTAGCCGCTTTCCCCGGCTTTCTATGCTCCGGGCATATACAAAGGCATGGAATGCAAAGATACTGCCTATTTTTCTTACGGTAGTTTCCACCATTCTGGGTTTTATCCCGTTTATGGTGGGGACGGATAAGGAAGCTTTCTGGTTTCCGTTGGCTGCGGGTACTATTGGCGGATTGGTGATGTCTATTATCGGCATTTTCTTCTTCCTGCCGGTATTTAGTTTGAAGAGGAAAGAGGTTTGCAAATACTCTAAAAGACGTGTCGCACTTAAAAGTTGAATTCAGCTTTAGCCTTAATATTTATTTTTTGTGAAATCATCCTACACTGCACTCTTTTAGTAATGCTTAAAAAATAACTTGGTACATAAGCAAGTGCAGCGAGTCGGCTTATAAATGATAATTTACCAGCGTAGCGCTGGAGCAAGGTTCTCCTTCGGCGTGCAAGTAATCTTTCAGACACGGATGACACGGATGACGCGGATTCTTTTTTCCTTCGGTGTGATATGCCGGTATGTATAGCGCAGCTTTAAAAATCCGCGTCATCCGTGTCATCCGCGTCTAAAAGATTAAAGTCTGCGTTCGTCCGCCTTATCCGCGTAGTCCGCGTACCCATTCCCTCGCCGCTAAATTATCATTTATGTACCAAGTTATTTTTAAAACCTTGCTTAGTACTATAAAGGAAGAAAAAGTTTCCTGCGGAGGAACTATTAGTTTCAAGGGATGAAACCGTCAGTTTCTCGGTGTGAAACTACTGGTTTCAAGTAATGAAACTGTCAGTTTCACGCCGGGAAACTAATTGCCGCCTATCGCACTTTAAAGATAATAAGGTGGGCTATCATTTCTTAATCTATTTATAAGCTGTCTGATATCGGGTTGTGCTTTTGAGTTTCTTTCCGGGAACATCGTGCAGCTTCGGACGGGTTGGACGTATATTATAGGTATTCATCCACTTTTCAAGGACATCACGAAGTTTTTGCAGTTCCTGGCTATAGGCATTTTCCATGATCAGGTTTCTCATTTCTCCTCTGTCATTCTGCATATCAAACAGTTGCTCACGATATTTTCCTTTATCATAAAGCACATATTTGTAGCGCTCAGTGCGTACTACCCAGCCTCTTGTCTTGCTGCCGTCAAACCGTGTTTCGGTGATGATGTATTCCTGATGCAAGGCCTGTGGATTACCTTCTTCCACAACTTTCCGGAAAGACTTTCCGGCTGCTCCTTCCGGCATCTTGGCACCTGCCCAGTCGCATACGGAAGCGAAGAAATCTATACCGTTGCTGATAAGTTGAGGCAATACTTTGCCTGCATTCTTCTTGCCGGGCAGGGTTACGATAAGAGGAATGTTGATAACTTCTTCATATAAAGCAGATTTCTGGTTCCAATGGTGAGCTCCTATACCATCTCCGTGGTCACTGGAGAAGATCACTACTGTATTCTTCCAAAGATCGTTCTTATCAATGGCATCAATAATTTTTCCGATCTCCTTATCTACTTTTTCTACCAAACGATAATAGGTATAACGGTACATACGCCAGTCTTCGGGAGTAAAACCGGCAGTCGGATATACATTATAGTTGTTTGCCCTTTCGCTTTCAATGACATCGGCATCGTAAGGATTCTTGGCGAAATTGGCAGGTACTCCCGGGCAGTCCCGTATATCAGGCGTATCGATATTTCCATAAGGGAAGTTTTGACTCCGTGCGTATTCGCAGATATTGTGTGGATTGTCATAAGAAGCTACCAGGAAAAAGGCTTTTTATGTTTGCGTGAGAGGTATTCGGCGCAAGCTTCCGCCAGTCCGTCGTCACTATGTTTGTAAATGTTGTCGAAGCCGTATTCTTTGTCGGGGACATCAAGAAGAGGAAGATGCCATTTACCGCCATAAGCACAATCATATCCGGCATTCTTTATTAAGGTGCCTAATGTCTGTGTCCTGAGCGAATCGGGTATCGGTGAACCATTGACTGACAGTCCTACTGCATCCGGATAATGCCCCGTAAACATGGCTCCACGTGAAGGACCGCTGAGCGGAGCGGTGCAATAAGCATTATTGAACATTACACCGGCGGCTGCCAATCGGTCGAGATTAGGAGTGTGCAGGTCCGGATTTCCGGCACAACTCATGGCGCTGGCTGTCTGTTGATCCGTGAATATATAGATGATATTGGGACGTTCGGCCGCAGAAGCCGCAGAAGAGCATAGCAAAGAAAAAAATGCCAGATGCTTCATTGGAATTTGTTTAACCATATTAGTAACTTTCATGATTTAATATTCGGTTTTATATTTCAGGTTTCGGTAAGGAATCAACCAGTCTTTTCTCTATTCTCTTTCCGCCTACCTGATCGACGATAGTCGTAGCACCCTTATTCGAATTATAGTTGAAGTCCAGTGAAGCACCGTTCTGCGTATTCTCTATGTGCAGGAACGCTTTGCCTTCACTATCCAGATTACATTCAATAACCCATCCCTCTACTGTAATGCGATTTCCCTGATGATTTATCACGGCATCGGCACGGTTGTTTCCATGTACATCGATTATATTGAGAAAAAACACTTTATTGCAAGGAGTTGTCGTTGCCGTAAAATGATAATGATTAGCAAGAGCCTTGCCAAGACGCTTTTTCCAGTCAAGGGCGGCTACAAAGAATGTATCCGTTTGTGCATAAGTCATCTCCTGTGAAGAATATAAATGAGCTATCGATATTCCATCCGCTTTATTCTTACCCAGGATGCGCAATCCTCCTTCTTCCTTACCCACCTCCATAGGCAGTTCCACCGTATGTAGCAGATAGTTCCATTCTACCGGTTCTTTACCGGCCAGTTCATCGTAAACAACAAACAAACCCGAGCGTCCGAGCTGAACGATATGTCTTCGGAAGAATTCCAGCTTATTTTCATCCCAACCTTTCTCCGGTGTAAATTGAGTACCGGATAAACGTCCGCGTTCCAGCCACAACGGAGAGACTACTTTCCCATAGGCGTTGGAGGCATCGCCTACAACGTAAGAGATTTCTTCACCTTCATAGTAGCGGGGAATCCAACCATAGCCTTCTGTTCCTATCTTCTGACCCATACCGTTTACTAATATGGAGTTATGGGCACGGGTATTCCGGTAGGCATACATACAATGATCATCTGTAAATCCGGTACGATGTCCGCTACTATAAAAGATAGCCTTACCCCCAAAGAAGGTGTTGAAAGCATTTTGATTGGCCAGGGCATGGGATGTGGAACCATAAGGGCTGCTTCGGAAAGAAAGCATGGCATTGTTGGCATGATGCCCTATATCGGTATTCATCAGGGCAGTACCTGCTTGTTTGAAGACTTTGGATTCCGGTAGTTCCGACAGATGTTTGCTATAAGCAGGCCTTTCCTTCGGGGTTGTGCAGCGATACCAGGTCAAATCTGCCGGTTTGGCTTCGAAAGCCTTCGACAGGATGTCAGGGTCTTCCTGCATAATTTCGTGTACATAAGCAGCTGCCCACGGATTGTTACATTCGCGTGCCAGGGCATCGGCATATCCTACGCGCCCTCCGTTCGGGCTGCGTTGTCCTTCATGTGAGTTGCCATGACCTCCGGATTTGGAGAAGGGAGGTTGCTGATAGATAACATATAAGGCATTGTTGTTATACCACGGATCTGCAAAGAAGTTGAAGCCGGATATGCGTGAGAAAAAGGCCGGCACTTCTATCAAGGTACGTATATTTACATGGAAATAGGCATCTCCATTGTGCCATCCACCATCCTTATGCAGGCCCGGAAGGCGTGAAATCCATTCATTATAACAGTAATCTGTCCATACGGACGCTTCCGGTATTTCACCGACCGTAGCGAATGCCGCCATCGTCAGGATACGGAAAGTCATCTGCCACACATGGTTGTCTGCAATACGGTTCTCCAGGTGGTTCACGTATTCATTATAGAACTTGTCTCCAATTCTGCGGATGTTATCCAACAGCAGTTGTTTCTCTTCCGGTGACAGTAAATTATAAAATCCGTCATACGCGGATGTACTCATCGATAATAGGGTGGACAGGTTAAAGTCGCCTGCAAAGTATTTGCTTTTTTGCCAGGAAAGAATTTCACTCAGGCGGTTAATGCCTTCCCGATAATACTTCTCGTCTTTTGTCAGCAAATAAGCACGGACCAATGCTTCCACGTTGGCCTCTTCTCTGTCTACAATCTTACGGCTCTCGCGGATGAGGGCTGATTTACGTTGCACAATGTTGGTCAACGTAACTACATTCGTTGTATCTATCTCTTCCTGAAGATGCTTCAACGGACGGGAAATGCATTGGGAAGCCTTGTCCATATAAGCCCGGGCTTCCGGATTATTTTTATTTTTCGCTATGATCTTTTCCCAGTCAGCTGCATCCAGCAACACACGCGGGTGATGGGAAGGATATTCTGCCAGGACTTTTTCCAAAGTCGGCGGATTGAATTCCGGTGTATCTTTATCTATATAGAATTGGTAAACCGGCGACCATTCTTCGGTACCTTCGGGGGTAACATAAGCATGTTGCCAATACCATTTCCCTTGTGCCAGGCACTGGAAAGGATTGAAGAAAGCCCAGGCACGTTCACCGGTAAGGACATCTTTCCGAAAATTCTTGTCTTGGGAGATACGAATCCGGTAAACTACTTTTGGCTTTTCATCTACTTGTCCCGGAACTCCATCCAGCACCGGACCTAAATGAGGGAATTTGTCCGGCCACATGAAACGAGGTGGATTCACCTTGACGTATGTGCCATCGGCAGGAGAGGGAGTTGCGCGGACTTCATGCATCAATGTTTCTTCGGAAACCTTTATCACGGCAGGTTGCTCGGAACTGCCACATGCCATTAACAGGCAGAGGGCCGATAAGCCCAATACTATCTTTTTCATCTCAGAATCTTATTTTTGTTTTTTGAAGGTAACCAGCTCTTTCAAGCTAACTGTCTTATTATTAACCAAAGGGTGTGCCCAGAAGCCGATAAAAGTAATGTATCCCATGAAAATCAGAATAAGCAACATTCCCGTTCGCAACGAAGTGGCGTCGGATACCAGGCTGACGAGCAGCGGACCACCTGCACCTCCCACTATTCCGGAACAAAGGATGCCTGCAAAAGAACCGTGATTCTGGGTTACTGTATTCAGGGCAAGTGAAAATACTATGGAGTACATCATGGAGATACAAAAGCCTATTGCAGGAAAAGCCCACACCGCTATTTCCGCAGAGCCGAATAATGCAATTAACAGCAAACTCATGGAAAGTATGCCCGATATTTGCAGCAAACGCTTACTGTCTATCAACTTCAGCAGGAACATGCCAAACAAACATCCGACAGTCATTGAACCCCAGAAATAACTGATGCTTTGCGCACCCACGGTCTTCGGATCAATGCCATGATACTGCTCCAGAAAAGTACTCATAAAAATAGAAACTCCCTGTTCCGTACTGACATAACAAAAGATTCCCAGGAAGAAAAGCCATACGTATCTTTGACGGAACAATTTCTTGTAGGAAGCCGAAGAACCGCTGCGTTCATCATCTTTCAGTTCAATGCGCGGGAAGTGGACCAACGACACAATGAGCAGCATAATCAGCAATAACACTGTGAATACCCAATAAAGGGAAACCCAGGGAAGAGTGACCGGAGTGATGTCCGCCAAAATATCAAGCAGGAAATTCTTTCCCGGCTGATAGACTCCCGGTGCCAGCGCATGTATTAACCAAGTATAAACCAAAGGACTGATAAACGATGCTACTCCAAACACAAACTGTGCCAATTCGGCTATGAATGCGTAGTTCTCTTCTCCACCGACAACACGCTGCAAAGGGTTAATTACGGTCTGCAACATGGCCATTCCCAAGCCGATAATAAAGGAAGACACCAGTAATATCAAATAGAATGGGAAACATGCAAACAAGACGGTTCCGATAAATGGCATAAGGAAACCGGTAAACAGCACCGGCTTTTCTCCATATTTATCTATCAATATGCCTGCCGGTATCGACATGATGGCATAAGCCAGGAAGAAGGAAGTCGGGATAAATCCCGCCATTGCCAGATCCTTCAGCTCAAAGTTATGGATAATGTCAGGAATTAACGGTCCGAGAATGTTTGTAATGAATGAAATGGTAAACCAGAACATCATGATCAATGCCAGCATACCCCATTTCTTGTTATTTTTCATAATAATTCGTTTGTTTATAGAATTAGTGATGCTGCACCGATAAGACCGGCTTTATTGCCCAATTCGGCTGCTACAATCTTGGTATTCAGGGCACAGTCTGCTATTACGTGCTTTTTGACTACCGCCCTTATTTTCTCTAAATAGAAACTGCCGGATTCTGCAACACCTCCTCCTATCACAATCCGTTGGGGACTGAAGATATTGATAAAGCCGGCAATTCCTCTGCCCAAATAGTAAAAGTGTTCGTTCATGCACTCGACAGCGAGCGGGAAATTTTCATGATACAGGCGAACAATCAATTCCCCGTTTATTTCCGTATCAAAACTTAAATTCTGCTCTTTCGCCAATGCGCTAAAACGTCTTGTCAAGGCGGCAGTCGAAGCATAATGTTCCAGGCAGCCGATTGCCCCGCAGGCACAACGTTCACCGTTGGCAATCAACGGTACATGCCCCAACTCCGTACCCCGGTTAGCATATCCATTGAACAATTTACCATCAATGATGACAGCTCCGCCGATACCGGTTCCTACAGTCAGAAACATCACATGAGTGCAACCTCTTCCTGCACCATATTTCGTTTCTCCCAGTCCCATCAGATTGGCATCATTTCCAACAACTACCGGTAAACTCATCTGTTTCTCCATAAGGGAGGCTACATCTATGTTTTCCCAGCCGACAATATTTTCCGCACCTCCCAGTACGATACGATTTGTTTCATCTACAATTCCCGGTGTACCGAGCCCTATGCCCAGTACGGTCCAGTTCTGTTTTGCGGCTTCATCTTTCAGCAAGGTGGCAGCCTTTATCAGCTGTTCCATCACTTTTGCAGCCGAGACAGAAGCAAAAGAGGGTAATTTTCCCTCAAAGAAAGAATTACCCGCTTTATCTACCAAAGCATATTTTATAGATGTACCACCTAAATCAATGCCAATTGCGTATTCCATAATTTATTACATCAAATAAGGAAACATTATGTTCTTTCCACCCATATAGGAGAGCTCCATGCCCATTGCTGGTCACGCTGGCGAACTCTGATATAGTAATAGTCCGTATCTCTTTCGGGTTCAGTGTCTTCCATATAATGTTCAACCATAAAGCAACTTTCCGGCATTGCACGGTTGAATAGGATAGCCTCACTAAGCCATCCGATCATGAAATGGGAGCGGGAACCTTCCAGAAGTTCGCCCAGTGAATGTTCAAACTTCTTGCCGTTGAACTCTGCCGTAATCATACCGTCTTTAGGCATAGTGACATCCAGAATGACGGCCTGCATGGCGGGAGTGGTGGTATTCGGATTCTTGGAACTGTACATGTCCAACTCCGTATCTTTGTCCGTAACAGACACAATACGGTTCACCTTTGTCTCAAACTCGGGTTCTCCCGGTTGCGGAGAAGTGAAGGCAGCGCCACGGAAGCAAGGTTCCACAGCATTGATAGTTCCTTTGCTGATAGATAGTTTACCTTGCCAATGTACATACTGCTCTTCACGGTTCCATCCAAAATCAATCTTTACCTTACAACGTACCATGTCTCCTTCCGGCATTTCGGGCAACAACGGACCACTTAAACGGGCTATGCATTTCCGATTCTTGACAATGTCTATGTAATCGATGCAACTGCCGCCTTCCACATTCAAATAAATACGGCGACTGTTACCCCGTACCACATCGCCCGGAAAAGCGTCGTTCAGACGAAAATCTATATTGATCTTATCACCGGTAGCGCAACAAACGTGACGGTTCTTCATTGCATCCCAGATCTTATCACGGGTCAATGACTCTGCCAGTACACCTATACGCCCATCGCCATAACTGCCCGGATATCCGGCGTGCTGATCTGTAGAGCCCATAATACCGAATTTCTTGCCTTGCTCCAATCCACACTGAATTGTACCTTCCCATTGGCGAGGTCCCATATCGTGCAGATAATTATAATCACCCTGATCGCTCTCAGCCAATCCGTGGCGGGAATACATCTCTACGAACGGAGTCTGGTCTCCTTCCGTAAAGAAGTTCCAGTTATATCCGCGATAGCCCGTCTGGTAACCCATGTGATGCGGAGTTATAAATACTTTATGTCCGCGGGCTTTTTGTTTCCAGTCTTCAATGGAGGTACATTCCACCAACGGCGCATCCAGGTCATAGTTCAGGGCCACATGATCTCCATGTTCCATGCTGTGTGCCTCATAACCTACAAAGGCAAGAAATTCTCCTTCCTTATTGTACTCATTGGTCATGGCTACGTATTTCTCATAGCCTCCCTCGCGCAAACGCTTGAAAGCACCGGTATGATAATCAATCACCCACTTCAGGCGAGGATCATCTGCCCCGGGTATGTCAGGCCACATGGCATGTGGAGTGACAGATACAAAATCCAATTGCCCCTTGGCGGCTTCGAACGCAGAACGCATGTCGCCATGACCGTAGGTTATGTTACAGTGGTTATGCAAGTCTCCCCAGAAATATTTCAGATTACTGGCAGAGGGCATGACTTTCTTTCCTGCGGCAGTTCCTTGCTGACATGCAGACAATAGGCTACCGGAAACTGCTAATCCGAGGAAGGACCAGCTTGTATTTTTTAAAAAACTTCTTCTATTCATGGTATTCATTTAGATTATCTATTTTTCATCAATCGTCTGTCACCTTTGAACAGCTCATTTACCTTTTCATCCGGATCATCATCCTTATACTGCTTTTGGGTTTCTTTCAGCAGTGACATCAGTTCTGTCCGCTTGTCGGCATACTCTGGTTTGTCAAACACATTATTCAATTCATTCGGATCATTCTTCAAATCGTACATTTCCCACTCGTCCACATCATTATAGAAGTGAATCAGTTTAAAATCAGCTGTACGAATACCATAATGTCTTTAACCGAATGTTCCGCCGGATACTCATAATAGTGGTAATAGGCGGCTTTTCTCCAGTCTGCCGGTACTTTTCCCTCATTATCCAAAATCGGTTTGAGCGACTGGCCTTGAATATCGGCGGGTATGTCTACTCCGGCAAAATCCAGCAAAGTGGGAGCAAAATCCACATTCATGGCAATGGCATTCGAAACACTTCCGCTCTTGATAGCCTTCGGGTAGCGGATGACCAGTGGCATACGCTGACATTCCTCATACATGAAGCGTTTATCGAACCAACCATGTTCGCCCAGGAAGAAACCCTGATCCGAAGTGTAGATAATGATTGTATTGTCCAACTCACCAATTTTTTCCAGATAACTGAGTAACCGCCCTATATTTTCATCCACAGCAACAATTGTAGCCAGGTAATCCCGCATATATTGCTGATACTTCCAGCTGATCAACTCTTTACCTTCCAGTTTACCACTGCGATACTCGGCAATGCGCTGGGCATATACTGAATCCCATTTATTCTGCACATCAGCCGGCATACGTTTGTAGACCTGATAGAGGCGATTGGTCGTGTCTTTCAACATTTCTTCACGAGTCAGCAGTTTCAGGTCCCAATCATTGGTCAATGTATGTTCAATAGACATATCCTGTTCCCTGGCAGCGGAACCTCTTCCTTCATACGTATCGAAGAGTGTGGCCGGTTCAGGAAAAACGGTATTATTGAACATACCCAAGTGGCGGGGGGCAGGCATCCAGTTACGATGCGGAGCTTTCTGATGGTACATCATGCAGAAAGGCTTGCTTTTATCTCTGTGTTCCAGATACTCGATGGCCTTATCCGTGATAATATCGGTAGCATAGCCCTGTTCTACAATCTGCTTTCCGTTCTCATTGAAATCGGGATTATAATAATCCCCTTGTTCATGTTGTCCGGTCAAGATGCACCAATAATCAAATCCCTGAGGTTCAGTAATCAGATGCCATTTACCGATAATCGAAGTTTGGTAGCCTGCCGACTGTAATAATTTGGGAAAGGTCTGTTGGTTGCCGTCGAAAGTACTGGCATTATCAGTGAATCCATTGATGTGGCTGAATTTGCCCGTCAAGATACAAGCTCTTGACGGGCCGGATAAAGCATTGACCGCATAGCAATTGTCCATACGAATACCTTCATTGGCAATCCGATCCATATTGGGAGTTTGCAAGAGGCGTCCACCGTAGCATGACATAGCCTGCGTAGTATGGTCGTCTGTCATCATAAAGATAATGTTCGGACGTTTCACCTCCTCTTTGGCCTTATTGGAGCTGCAAGCGGAGACTCCGATGGCAGTGAGAGGCAAAAATAAGTATGATAAGCGATTCATAATAAAAGTCTTCTTATAGTTTATACTCCAATTGACGTTTCTTTCCATCAACAGATATTTCTATCTTCACTCCATTCTCATCAAACTTCTTATTCAGGAATTTAGCCTTGAATGCAGGAAAAGAAGCTGCATTTTTCGAAGGATAGATAATGGTTATGTAGCGTACAGCTTCCGAATCCTTTTTGTCCACATCAAAAGAAACCGAAGTACGGGGTACACGTACGCGATAAGCAGTTGAACGCCATCCTTCTTTTTCTCTTATCGAAGCTTTCTTTTCGGCAAAACATTGTAGCTTCATATTGCTTGGCCCGTCATAAGCGGTGGTCAGAATATGGTTCTTTCCATCCACATTTACAGTACCTTCACATAAATGATAGTTCAGATTCACTGTTCCTTTTGCATCTCCCACAGCCTCATCGACAATGACAAAATAAGATTGGTCTACAAAGAAGACAGAACGTCTGTGCTTCAAACCCTCATAATGAGGATTCTCTGTCACCAGGATTTGTTCATTACCTTCGGGTTGCCAAAGTTTAGTAACGGATTGTGTGGTCTGCAAGTTTTTCTCATCCAGTGTCAGGGTATTATGTGAACTTGTCCGGCGGAACCAGTTGCGAAGTTTCATCACTTCATCATCACCGGCATAGACGTATGAACCGCTATCCGGAAAGAGATTCCGACCATTGAACCAAAGCTCAAAAGTTCCGTTATCCGGTTGACAGTGCCACTCACCCTTGGGACCGGCCTTTACTACCATTACAGTAGCATCTTGTTTCCAGCCATTTCTGAAAGTAAAGAAACCGGAAGTCAGGGCTCCGTGAGAAAGGTTGGGTAGGGGGGAACCTTCACGACCTTCAGTAGCATAATAACGAATCCAGTCGCAATCCGGAAACAGTTTGAGCCAGTCTTGATAATTGCGGACTTCTGCCGGGCGGTCTCCCAGTTTCGCATCACTGAAACAAGGATTACTGTAATCCGGGAAACAGATATTAGAGTAGAACTCAATCATATTTTTCACAGTATTCACGTATTCGACAGGAAATTCCTGACGGAAACCATTGACGTCTGCCATACGCAGGGCCTTGCAGAAGATATTGATTGCCGCCAAATGATAGTGCGGGTCCAGTTCATATTGACCGCCGTCCGGGTAAACCTGTTTTTTTTATTTCACGGTTCAAAATGCTTATCCCACTCTCTCTCCATCCGGTTGCCTCTTTAAATTCAGGGAAAAATGCACCTGCATAGACCATACGCTGTGCTTCGAACAACAGATGGTTGCCTTGATCGGAGTAATTGCCCAGAATGTGTAAGGCATGCCGATGGTAATTAATGAGGAACTCGGTCAGGAACTCCGGAGTAAAAGCCTGTGAGGGAATAAACAATAGAAATTGCAGTGTCTGATCCTGCAAACGGTTACTCACTTCCAGCGGACGCCATGCAAAGCGTACATTCTCAGCATTTCCTTTTACTTCACCTGCACTGACAAGTTCGTATTCTTCTTTCTCTACGGTTGTCAGAGGATTCTTCTTAATCCAGTCCATATATTGGTATGCCCATTCTTTGGCATATTTCTCATCCCCTGAGATTCTATATGCTTTTCCCATCGGGGTGAACCATTTATGGCGATGCAACTGCCAGCGCAACTCATTGTCTTGTACCGGCCAATATTGCCAGTTGATATCTTTGCCGTAATTATAGGAAGGCTGATATCCTTTGTGCACAAAAAACGTATGTTCCAAGGCATCATCCGCCCATTTCTGTTCTTCCTTTGATATCTTGATATTCTTCAGATTAATATCAGGATGTCCTATGCCGGTGCGTTGGCGGTAATAGTCCAATAAAGCCTGAGCCGCTTTATCCCATTGTTGTTGGGCGCATGCGGCCTTTACTTTCTCCAAACCCGGATAATCCAGGTTCAGTAAATCAAAAGTTTCCTTCCGCAATTGCTGCGCTTCCGCACTTATGGCGACCAGCAAAAGAGCCAGACATAAAAAATACTTTGCTATTTTCATGGTATATTAATTTCGTTTAAAGCGATTTATAATCGAGTCCTTTTACCTGCATATACCGGGCCAATGCTTCCAGGTAATAATAATCGGCATAATTGATAGGAGTATCAATTTCGGAGCCATTGGGCAACGAACCTGTAGAGTGCATCAGGATAAATCCCTGATTCGTACCAACCTTTGCCAAATAAGCATCGGAAGAAAGAGATTTTAGTAGCTTTTCTGCATAATCAAAATATACTTGTCCGTCTTCTACCAACGTGCTGAGTTCTATCAAAGCAGAAGCTGTAACAGAGGCGGCAGATGCATCACGGGGTGTTTCCGGGCTATCCGGTGCATCATAATCCCACAAGGGTATCGCATCTTCAGTCTTTACGCGGGTCATAATCAACGTTGCAATATCTTTGGCTTGCTGCAAGAAGGCCGTATCTTTGGATTCACGGTAGCAAGAGGTATATCCATATACTCCCCAGGCTTGTCCGCGTGCCCATGACGAATCGTCATTTTTTCCCTGATGGGTACATTTCATTTCTACGCTGCCATCATTATTGTAACTGACTACATGATAGGATGAATGATCTGTTCTGAAATGATTCTTCAATGTTGTCTCGGCATGTTTCAATGCGATGTCCTTATACTTGGAATCATTGGTAAGATGGCTTACGTAAAACAGCAGGTCCAGGTTCATCATGTTATCAATGATTACAGGGAAATTCCACTTCCCGAAATCCCAGGAACGAATAGAACCTATGGTCGGATCAAAACGGCTGCATAAGTTATCAGCTGTTTGCACCAATGCCTGACGAACGCTGTCGGCGGGAGCCAAGCGATATGCATTACCATAACTGCAATTCATCATAAATCCGATGTCGTGTGTGCCTTTATAGTCTTTTACGGGATACAAATAATTCGTGAATTTCACGGCACCGTTCTTTAAACCTTCAATGCCGGTCAGCTGATACGCATACCACAAGTTTCCGGGGAAAAAACCACTTGTCCAATCATAGATGGAAGAGCAATAGCGACGGGTTCCTATGGCATCCTTCACTGGCTTAATCCGCAAAGAATCCTTAAAGGTTGCAGGATCTCTTTGCAATTGCCGACAGAGAAAATCCATATCATATCCTGTCCAGATGGAACGGGGTAATAAGACTGAATCACCTACATCGGCCACTGTTTCTTCCAATTGCTGTACAGAGGTGTCTATTGCATTTTTCAACCAGCCATACTCTGTATTAGGCTGACTGGATGAACAGCTGGAGAAACCTTGTAATGTAGCAACCGCACAACAAAATAATAAAAATCTTTTCATACAATACATTTTATAAGTAAAGCAGATGGAGAGAGTATGAAACAGATTCTCTCTCCATCACAATTGCCAATTTTATATTTCCCGGATTTATTCGTAACCCGGATTATTCTGGTTATTCAAAGCCGGATTAGCCTGTAATTCTCCCAGTGGTATCGGGAAAAGTTCATGCTGGCCTTTGACGAATTTATCACCGGCTACATACTTGCCTTTCAGTGTTTTGTCCATATTTCCTTGGAAGAACTTCAGTGCGTCGCCCAGGATACCCCAGCGCAACAGGTCGTATTTGCGCTGACCTTCGAAAGCTAACTCGAAACCACGTTCCCAGTAAAGAGCTGTGCGGAACTTGCCGGCAGCGTCTCCATCCTGAATATATGGGAGATCATAAACTTGTGGAGCTTTCATCAGGCTGCTGTAGTTGGCATCGGTTATCGGAGTAGCTTTTGCGCGTTCACGTACCATATTCAGCAGTTTCCAGGCTTCCGGGGTGTTGCCTGTTTCATTATAAGCTTCGGCTGCCATCAATACAACGTCGGCGAAGCGAAGCGGACAATAGTTCACTCCTGTGTTGTTGGGATCTACAAAACCTCCGGGCATCCACTCTCTGCGCCATTTGCCGGGATACCAGTCAGTCAGTTTTGCGTTTTCAACCTTATCATGTTTGCCGGCATTTGCATTCCATTTGTATTGATAGGTACATACCATTACATCTCTGCGTTCATCGCCTTCTTCAAAGAAGTTTTTCCAAGCCGGCAGTACACGGAAGAAAGCATTGGCACGTCCCCATGCATCAGCAGGAGCATTTTTTCCCGGTGCCTCTACCGCTGGTCCGTTATAAGTAGCCCAAGTACCTGCATTGTCCTTGTAGCCGGCTCCTGTAGGATTGAAAGCAATTTCCCACAAACTCTCTTGGGAATTCAAGATGCCTTCTGAATAACCTCTGAATAACTGTTCAAAACCACCTGTATAAAAACCATGGTTGCCTTTGTTCTGGAAGGCGGTCCATTCGGCAATCACAGCGTTAAAGTATTCTTTTCTTTTAGTTTCGTCCGGGCGGGTCAATGTACCGTCTTGCTGCAAGCTGTACCCGGCACGTTGCAGATAAACACGCATCAGCAATGCATGGGCAGCACCTTGTGAAGGAACTTCCGGTGAAAGTGAAGCATTGTCTTTTTGCAGGTTCTCTTTAGCGAAATTCAGGTCAACTATAATCTGGTCATAGATTTCTTCACGACTTACACGACCTTTGAAAGATTCTTCATATCCGGCAGTATAAGTGGTTTTGAACGGAACATCTCCCCAGTATTTAATTAAATCGAAAGCCAGAAATGCGCGGAGGAAACGTGCCTGAGCCACTAACTCCTTTAAATTGGAATCTTCTTTGTAACCTGTCATCTGCTCAATACCGGCAATGGAAAAATTAGCGCGGTCAATACCCAGGTATTTGTATTCCCATATGGATGCAATCCAAGTATTGGTCGGTTTCACCATGTAGTGGGCAATATCACGACGTGTGTTATCCGTACCTGTTCCTTGAATATAATAGGTATCATCCGAAGCAGGCATCGCCATTTCAAATTGTCCGTAATGCTTGTCTATAGCCAGACAATCGTAAATACCTACTACTGACATTTTTGCCTGGTCCATAGTTTCAAAATAAGTGTCCTTCTCGTAGTAAGAAGTAGGTTTTTCTGTCAGGTCGCAAGAAGTGAATCCTGCTGCAATCAGTGCGCTTAGCGCAATCACTTTATATTTTTTCATTGTATTCTCCATTTGAAGTTCATTAGAAAGCTAAATTAATACCGAAAACAAACGAGCGGCTTCTGGGATAAGCACCAAAGTCAACGCCCGGTGTCAGACCATTTCCCATGGTAGAAACTTCAGGATCGAAGCCGGAATATTTGGTCCAGGTCAGCAGGTTAGAGCCTGTGGCATAAAGACGTAATTTGCTCAATCCGACTTTTCTGATCATCTTCTTCGGGAATGTGTAACCTAAAGTAATGTTACTCAGTTTTAGGAAAGAACCGTCTTCTACAGCCCAAGAGTGAATGTAAGTATCACCTGCTTCGTTATCATAAATGGCGGCTACAGTCTTGCCCTTGTTGATGTCTGCCATCTCCTGGGGATCTGTAATCAAGTCACCTGCCTTATTAACCAATACCCAACGGTGCTTAGAGTCAGCTACTGCCAAAACGTTTTTGTTCTGCAAAGCAGTTTTGGTATTGGTCAGTTTGGTTGCATTAAATACATCGTTACCGATGCTATAGGTAAGGAATATACTCAAATCGAAATCTTTGTAAGTGAAAGTGTTATTGATACCACCGTAAATTTTCGGATAAGCGTTACCAATGACTGTTTTGTCAGCTTCTGTAATTTTATTGTCTTTGCTGCCGTCTATATTCTTAAACTTCCACATACCCGGTTTTACATTACCTTTTTCGCCTGCATACGGAACACCGTCTTTCAGTGTGTAAGTTTTAGTTGCTGCATCGTAATCAAAGTCAGATACTTGGTACAGACCATCTGTTACGTATCCGTACATCTGTCCCAAAGGTTGGTTCACACCGATAATGTGCGTATTCTGGCTGTAACCGAAGTTAGCCTCCCATAACTGCACATCTTCTCCCGTCAGTTTCTTTACAGAATTCTTATTGTGTGACAGAGTGATGGATGTGTTCCAGGTAAAATTCTTATTCGTGATATTGGTTGAGTTGATGGTTAAGTCAATACCTTTGTTTTCTGTTTCACCGGCATTGATAACCATGCTGTTGTAACCGGATGAAGTAGGCAGTTTGGCGTTTAGCAACAAATTGCTACTGCGGTTTATGTAAAATTCAGGAGAAATGGTTAAACGCTGATTGAAGAAACCGAAGTCAAGACCAAAGTTGAAGGTTTTGTTAGCTTCCCACTTCAAGTCAGGGTTAGGAATCTGCTTGGAAACATAACCGGGCTGGGTGGAGTCTCCATTGGGATAAGTAACAGATCCCAATACAGCCAGACTAAGGTAACTGTCGATACGGTTGTTACCCGCCATACCATAGCCCAAACGAACTTTTAAGTCGGAGAAGATATTCAAGTTCTTGATAAACTCTTCTTCTCCCAGACGCCAAGCTGCTGAAAATGCAGGAAAATAGCCCCATTTGTTATTCTTACCGAATTTGGAAGAACCATCGGCACGAACCGAAGCGGTAAACAAGTATTTATCTTTGAAGCCGTAGTTGAAACGGGCGAAGAAAGAGAGCAATTTATCATCATAGTTTTCGGCAGACTGAACTGCTGTCGGAAGACCCAGTGAGAGGTCAGCCAAACCTATATCGTCATTCGGGAAGTTAGATGCTGCTGCTTTGAAATTACGGTTCCAACGGTCTACATATTCCTGACCTACCATGGCAGTCACGTCATGACCTTTACCCGACCAGTTATAGTTCAATACGTTTGAAGTCTGGAAGTTACCGGTCTCCAGATTTTGAATACTACCATTGATGCTTGAACGTTTTGCTGTGATTGACTTGTCTCCGTAGAAAACATCATTGCGTCGTGTCTGGTAACGCATACCTGTGGTATTACGGAAAGAGAGACCTTTGAAAAGTTTCAAAGTAAAGCCACCGTTAGCTTGGAATGTACGATATTCACGATCATTCGTCTCTTCTGCCGCAGAAAGTAAGGGATTCTGCATTACGTTACCCGAATCATCTAGGAAGATAGGGTCTTCATCTCCCAATAACAGGTCATCGGTTCCGTTGATACCTACTGTGGGGCGGTACTGCAAAATGTGCTGCATCTTATTGAAACGGTCGCCTCCTTCAGAAGTACCCATACCGGTAATTTTCATTTGGTCGTAGCTGATACGGGCGGTGATGTCCAAGCGGTCATTCACTTTATGATTCATGTTGAATGAAATGTTGTGCTTGTTGTTGCCGCTATATACCATGGCACCCTCTTCGTCGTAATAAGAATATGCCAGGTTATAATTTAGTTTATCAGTACCACCGGAAACGCCTACACGATAGTTTTGTGTAATTGCCGTGCGTCCCAATGTTTCATCTTGCCAGTCCAACCCTTTACGATTGCCATAGTTTTTTTCAAGGTCACTGTAGTTGCCGTAGATTTCGGTGAACTTTTTGATATCTTTCTCCCAGTCGTCCGGAGTGGTAGCATCGTAAACGCGACGTTCATAATCCAACATCGTAAATTCATAAGTAGAAAGTACATCCAGCTTCTTGGCTATTTTCTTGAAACCTACATAACTGTCAAATGTAACAGTCGCTTTTCCGTCTTTACCACCGCTCTTGGTAGTAATAACGACTACACCATTAGCACCACGGGCACCGTAGATAGCTGTAGCAGAAGCATCTTTCAGGATGTCGATTGTTTCAATTTCCGCCGGGTCAAGGGTAGACATACCGTCTTCGCTGGGGAAACCGTCGATGATATACAAAGGTTCGTTACTTTGAGTAATGGAAATACCACCACGAACCCGAACAGAAATGGAAGCTCCGGGAGCACCTTCACTCTGCATAACCTGCACACCTGCCATGCGGCCGGCAAGGGCTTGTGTGATATCACTGGTAGGAACTTTCGAAAGTTCTTTGCTATTAACCGAAGCAACAGAACCGGTCAGGTCCTTACGTTTTACAGTTGCATAACCGATGGCTACAACTTCGTCCAGCAGTACGGCATCTGCCTGCAACGTTACATTAATAACACTCTGATTGTTGACTTTCACTTCCTGGGGAGTCATTCCCACATACGAAAAAACTAATACATCTTTAGATGCATCATTCACTTTCAGCGAATAGTGACCATCTATGTCAGTAACAGTTCCAATACCGGCAGCACCCTTAATAATAACGCTACCTCCAATAACTTCATAACCTTCGCTATCGACTACCTTACCAGTAACTGTCAGACTTTGCGCGTATGCAATCGTACTGACGAAAGCGAGGAAAAACAATAAAATAGATTCTTTTAATTTGAACATAATAAATAAATCTAAGGTTTAACTTTAGAGATCATTTTGTGACGGCAAACTTACTGCAAGCGCAAAAAAAAGTGAGAAAGTATTGTTTTTGATACTCCCAATTTTATGCTTTTTGCATGCTAATATTGTTCACCTTAGAATGTTTTTGTGTAAAATGTGCGCCACAGAGCCCTATGGAAGGGGGGTGCCTTTATTCAATAAAGAAATAATATGCAGGATTGATTGCTGAAAGACCATTGAGGCATCTCCGTATCAAGTCAGTACCTCCTCCGTAGTATCTCCGTATCTCCTCCGTAGTATCTCCGTATCTTCTCCGTAGTATCTCCGTATCTTCTCCGTAGTATCTCCATACTCATAGATACGGACTCAGTACGGAGGAGGTACTGACTTGATACGGAGGTGGCATTTCGTTGCTGGTGAATTTTCAAATTTATAGATTGTTGTCTGTCGGTAGATTTCGCCAGGTCGCAATACTGTAGAAGGAAATTGGGGCTTATTGGGGGAGTCTGGGAAATGCTGCATTTCGAGGCAGAATCCATAGTATTTACCGTACTTTCTATTGCCATGCCCATTCAGATAATCCATGTTGGAACTTGGAATATAAAATTGCATCCCGGGTTCAGTGGTGTATGCTTTTAGTATTCTTCCAGATACAGGTTCGGTGACTGTAGCTACTAATTCCAAAGAATCCGGGTGTTTATTTAGTTTATAATTGATATCATAAGTTTTTCCCATCATCCGTCGGATTTGTTTTTCGGCTGTTCGTGGAGTTCTGAAGTCATACTCCGTTCCTGTAACTGCCTTCAGCTCTCCGGTAGGGACTCCTGTTGAATCTACCGGGGTAATTGAGTCCGCATGCAATGTATAAAGATGGTTCAGTACAGGCTCTTTACAGCCGGTCAGATTGAAGTAGCTGTGATTGGTGAAATTTACAACAGTAGGCTGATCCGTGGTTGCCGTATAATCCAGGATTACTTCATTGCGATCAGTCAGTTTATAAGCGATTGACAGATTCAGGTTGCCGGGAAATCCTCCTTCAAGGTGAGCGCTTTTATAAGAAAAGACAACTATTGCCGTGTCTTTCACTACATAAAAGGTATCCGTTTCGAATACTTGAGTATTGAATCCCCGGCTTCCGCCATGAACAGAATTTCCTTTACTGTTCTTTTCAAGTTGAAAGATCTGGTTATCCAGGCAAAACTCGCCATGCTTGATTCTATTGGCAAATCTGCCTACAGTGGCACCAAATTTAGGATGCTTTCCCAAGTAACTTTCTAAACTATCGAAGCCCAGTACTACTTGTTCGAAGTTCCCCTTTTTGTCGGGTACGGAAACGGACGTTAGTGAGGCGGCAAAGTTGGTGACTTTGATTGTCATTCCATTCCTGTTTGTCAAACAGAAAAGCCGGATGGATGTACCATTTGCCTTAATTTGTGCGACTTCACTGACAGAAGGGGTTAATGATTGGGGTTGTTTACATGCTGCTAACAAGGACAGAACAATGAGTAGTGTCCATATCTTATGTTTTCTCATATCTTATTTCTTTCCATATTCGGTAGGCAGACAACCTATATACTTCTTGAAGCGTGCTGCAAAATAAGAAGGAGTATTGTAGCCTACCATAAAACTGATTTCTGAAACATTGTATTTTCCTTCCTGCAAAAGCTGACATGCGCGGTTAAAGCGTATCTTGTGGATAAAGTCGATAGCTGACTTTCCTGTTATTGCTTTTAATTTCAGATGTAGATTAGAACGGCTCATATTCATCTCACGCGCAAATTGCTCTGTAGAAAATTCTACATTGTCCATGTTCCTTTCAATCACTGCAATCGCTTTTCTGAGCAGTTCTTCATCCATCGTGTTATTGGTAAGTTTCTCCGGTTCTATTTCGGTGGTATTGGAATAGTGTTCGAAGATGCGGTGGCGTGTACGCAGCATGTTCATAATCTTTGCTTTCAATATTGCCATCGAGAAAGGTTTGGCTATGTAATCATCTGCTCCTACCTGTAAACCTTCCAATTGATATTTAATATCTGCTTTGGCAGACAGCATATATATTGGAATATGACAGGTGCGTAAGTTTTGTTTTACCAACTTACATAATTTGGCACCATCCATTACGGGCATCATGACATCCGTTACAATCAGGTCAACTTCCTTCTCTTTCAGAATGTCTAATGCCTTTTGCCCATTTTCAGCTTCCAGCATATTGAATAAGCCGGACAATCCATTGACCAGATATTGCCTTAATTCTTTATTGTCTTCCACCACAAGGAGTGTTCCTCGTTTATTTGTATTCTCATCTTCTTCGCTTTCTGTATCGGCTTCTTCTTCATCACCGATATATACGTCGTGCGCATTCGTAGAGTATACCCGTTGATTGTCTGCGTTCTCTTCTCCTCCAAGCAGTTCTTCACGGCTATATACAGATTTATCTTGCGGAAGGTAAATGGAGAAAGTAGAACCTTTTCCGGGTTCACTCTCCAACTCAATTCTTCCATGGTGCAATTCAACCAGCCGTTGTACCAGGGAAAGACCAATACCGCTTCCTTCACGTCCGCTTTCAACTTGATAGAACCGCTCAAAAATCTTCTCCTGTTTTTCTTTGGGAATACCAATACCTGTATCTGTAACTTGCAGTACAAGATCACTTGCTTCCTGATACAGTTTTACCGTAATACTTTCACCTTCTTCGGTATATTTAAAAGCGTTCGACAGTAAGTTGTTAACAATAAGATCCAGATAGTTTTCATCGAATAACAGTTCTTTGTCCTGCAATTCCGTATAGAAATTATAGTCTATATCTTTTTTCTTCGACAAACTTTCATAGTTCATGAAACTATTCAAAACTCTTTTGTAGGCATTGGCACTTACCAGTCTTAGTTCAAAGATTCCCAACTCTGCCCGTCGGTAATCCATTAACTGATTGACGAGATGCAGCAAGCGGTTGGTATTTCTTTGTATATACAGTAACTGTTCATGTTCCCAATGTCCGGATATGCGACTTAGCAATTCTTGCAGTGGTGCTACAATCAGGGTGAGCGGAGTACGTAATTCGTGTGATATATTAACGTAAAAACGGATTTTCATCTGGCTGATTTCTTCCTGTTTCTCCTTGTCCAGTCTTTCCATAAGAATTTCAGCCTGCATACTTTTACGCAACCAGAAATAGCGGACAATGCCAAATACCACCAACATGAAAGACAGAGCAAACAATGAAAGTGCCCACCAGGTACAGTACCAAACAGGCAGGACACGAATATGAAGTACAGTCGGTTCTTCATTCCATTTACCGTCATTGTTCGCTGCTTTTATATAAAAAGTATAGTCACCTGCCGGCAAATTAGAGTACGAAACCGGACTGGTATCGTTCTGTCTATACCACTCGTCATTATACCCTTCCAGTTTATAAGCAAAAGTGTTGTGTTTGCCGGCGATATAGTTGGACACTACAAAAGATATGGCGAATGAATTCTGAGAAGAGGATAGGGTGATATGATCTGCATATTCAATCGTTTCACTCAATATTCCCGTTTCGTCGTTGGGAAGGACTTCCTTATTGTAAACAAACAGCTTGTTGATTACCGGTTTAGGAGCATAAGGATTGTCAATCAGTGTTTCCGGACGGAATAATGTAATGCCGTTGACACCCCCGAACAACATGTAACCGTTATCTTGACGACAATAAGATCCGGCATTAAACTGATTTCCCTGTAAACCGTCCAATATAGTAAAGTTACGGAACTTTCCATTTTCCGGATTCAGGCAACTCAAACCTTGATTGGTACTTATCCACAAACGAGCGTAAGCATCTTCCATGATGCCATAAATAACATTACTCGGCAAACCATCTGCCGTGGTATATTGCAATAGCTCCTTACTTCCTTCTTTCATAGCGAAAAGTCCGCTACGTGTCCCGATCCAGATATATCCCGATGTAGATTCATAAGCAATTCACAAATGCCTGCTGTAGTATCGGGTCTATATGGAAATCTGTATTGGCCAGGAAATCTGTTCCTATCTGATTATAAACAGATACCCCCATTTCACCTCCTACCCATATACGTCTCCTGGAATCGCGAAACAACAAACGGTTATATTGTTGTAATTTACGCCCATTCTGATCTTTGTCTACAATTGTAAAATTGCGCTTGTCTATATCGAAATGCAGGAGATGTTCCAGTGAAGCGATCCATAATCCTCCGTTCTCATCGGAGATGATAGAATAGATATTATTACTGGGTAAGTTACTGTTCTGGCGATTGAAGTATTCTACCCGTCCCGATTTGCGCTGGAGGGCCATCATGCCTCCGGCATGGGCTCCCACATATACTTTATCATGTTCCTCGTCTACATACACTGTTTTAATATCCTTGAAAGGTACATCCAATGATCCTGATTTAAACAGGTAGTTCTTGTATAATTTTGAGGTGGAATCATAGAAGTTCAATCCGCCATCACTTGTTCCAATCCACAGGTTATGTTCACTGTCTTCTACAATACAACTGACCACATTATTACTAAGTGAATTCAGAAAAGGAACATGCTTGATACGCTGGAAGCGATTACAAAGAGGATGGTAATAGTTCAACCCGCCCCAATAAGTTCCTAACCACATGCCGCCTTGAGAATCTTTAAAAATACTTCTGACAGAATTTTGTGACAGACTTCCTTCCTGTATCTCGGAACTTTTTATAGAAGAGAAATTGTCGGTAGCTTCTTTATAGATATTCAGTCCGCTATAAGTCCCTACCCATAAACGATTTTCCGTATCCAGCTCCAATGAGCGTACATAATTGGAATTTAAACCGGACTGCTCACTTTCATAACGATAGTTTTTCAACTCCTTGGTTTTGGCATCGTACATAAATAGTCCATCCCCTTCGGTTGCCATCCATATCCGGCTGAACATCTGACACAAAATGGCATGTATGCGTATCCCTGCGGGCATACTTACTAATCTTTCTAATTTACCTCCCGATAATGTGTAAGTATATACTCCATCTTCGGCACCTATATAAATGTATTCGCCCTGGCGTACTAAAACGGTTGGTTTCAACAAATGCAGGGAAGGTAAAGTATCGTTTATGAAGCATTCTTTCTTGATATCGAAAAGTAAAATACCTTCTGCCGTACCCAGCATCAGCCAGTTCTCTTTAATGGGAGCAATGCTGTTGATGGGGACATTGATGCCATTCTTCTTATAGTAGTAATTGGAGAATGAGTTTTTACGACGATTATAAAAGGATAGGCCTTCACGGGTACCCACCCATATCTGATCCGAATCATCGATGGCTATGCACCGGGTTATGTCACTGGCAATACTATTGGGGTTTGCATATTCATGGCGGTATACAGTGAAATTGTAACCATCGTACTTATTCACACCGTCGTACGTGGCGAACCATAAATTCCCTTCTTTATCCTGATTAATTGCGAATATGGTACTGTGTGATAATCCATCTTCCATACCGATGTGAGAGAAGTAAATATCCTCCGTTGTTCCGGCATTCAGTATAAATGGAAATAACCCTCCTAAAAGTACTAACAAAGTTTGTATTATTTTCATAGTCGTATCCAATTACGAGGCAAATTAACAAAATAGATTAGCGAAAAAGAATATTTATACGAATTTTCTTTTCCGAACTATTAGGAATTATTCGCAAAGGTACAAAAGAAAATCCAGGAACCGGATTGAATATTCGTCCATCTTTATCGGTTGGCGCTACTTCTATATGTCCGGCTGTACAGGTGATGGATAAAGTGCCTCCATCCTTGTTTATAGATGCTTTTTGGGGAGTTACTTTTACCTCTTCTGCGGGTGATGCGATGACTGGCAGCATCAGATATGTAGCGTCATAGCAGTTTTCTACGTTTATTTCAAGACCTTGCCGGGTGTAGGTATAGTAAATTGTGACAGGAATCTCTCCTTGGGCAGGTGCGTTTTGATTTATATCGACCAAATGGGTATTCACGGTAAACCGATAGCCGTTCTTTTCTGTATCACAGATGATATCTGTATTCAGGTCATCCAAATTGCTATATATGGTCCCATTTTGCATAAACTCGATCCGTGGTGTACCTCCCATGATATACTTACGGCTATTACTCTGCATATTAGGCGCTTCAATCAACTGGTATTTGTTCATTGTAGCGGCAAAAACAGGTCCTGCCTGTGTATGCCATAGCATAGAGAGTGCGCCTCCCATCGGATGAGTACCTTTAATTTTATATTCTGCATCATATCCGGTGAATGTAGCACGCCAGGGGCCTTGAGAGATAAGCCAGGTATGGATATCCTTGAAATATTTCAGACCATAGATTTTATCACGCGGAAGCTCTTGGGAAGAAGTGATATTCAGGGGAGGAAGTTCTAAAAAAGAAGTGATTGCCTTGGCGTGACCGAATGTATGGTGAATGCATGGGGCAATCCCGGAAACCCGATAATGCATGCCACCATAAAGCAGACCTTCGGAAGTAGCCTTTTTCAGTAATTGTATATTACGATGGATTGCTTCTAGATATTCTGGATGTTGGGCAGCCATTGCATAATAGCCTCCCATAAAACCATCACTGGTGCGTCCGCCCCAATAAGTCCATTTAAAACTACGGGTTCCCCAACTATTGTCCCAGGCACCATCGGGTAACATAAACTCCAGGTGAGTAGCCATTGAACGGTCAACGAGAGTCAGTAAATCAGTGTCTTTCGCCATAAGGGCGTAATATACCATATTCGGCAAGGATTCTTCTACATTATAAAGCAGGTCTACCGGAAGACAGCCGTTTTTTGTCTTTGAACCTATATTGGGACCTTCACCATATAGAAAAGTATCGTTTTCAGTGAAAAAGTTTTTTAGATCGGCAGCTATCTGACGGGCTTCTTTTTGAAAATCAGGCCGGTTGCACATCTCTCCAATGGCATACAATGCATAGGTGGCTGAGGCTGAATAGTTCACATTCATATTCCGCATACCTTCCCGTTTGCGGCTGTATATAAAAGGAGTTGCCAGCATGAACTCACCGGCTTCTATCAGTCTTTGCTTCCAATGGTTCCGGGTAGAATCGTCTAATAAATGCCCATGGTAATGTAATGCTTCATAAAGAGCTATGGAAGCGAAGACTGTTGTACCGTTCCAGTCGGAGACATGTACATCGTTCATCCACGAGCCATTGGGAAGATGCACGTTTTCCATCCAGGCCATCAGGCGTTTGGCAGCAATAAGGTATTTCTCTTTGTGTGTTTTATCAGCCAGATACATTAAGGGGAGTACGGCATCTCCGATGCGCCCATGCATGCGGGCACAGGCAGGGCACAGCACACCACCATCAAGAGACGGATGTAAATTGTCACATTGATAAGTCAGGAATGTGTCCATCCACTCCGTTAATAACTTTTCTGATTCAGTGCGTAAAGAATTATCGAATGATAGATTGTTGTTGGTAGCCTCTTGGGCAGATAAGAATAATGCATTTAACAGTAATAGTACTAAGATTAAGCTTCTCATGTTTTTTTTGATTAGATTATTATTTCAAAAGTAAAGTTTCGCCTCCAGTCTTTTCACCTCTTTTATATAATATCTTATCCACATTCGTCTATGACTAACCGTAATTTTGTTGAATCACTGCTAATATTGTCGAAATATAGCTTGTTGAAACAATATTGGCACTCTTTTCGACATAAGAAAACGCTTGTTATTCATAAACGCCCTACTTTAGCCTCAAGAATTTATTATCCTTAATACATACTATTTTATGAGACACTTACCTTTATTTATGTGTACTGCTTTTTGTGGTTTATATTCCTCACAAACCGAGGCAGCTGACAAAAAAAACGAAAGACCCAATATCCTTTGGCTAACTTTCGAAGATACCAGTGCTTATGAATTTGGTTGCTATGGCAATGGCGATGTACATACGCCCAATGCAGATAGCTTGGCAGCTCGTGGCATACAATTTATGAATGCATGGTCTGTGGCACCACAAAGTTCGGCAGCTCGTTCATCTCTTATCACCGGATGTTATTCATCAACTTACGGAATGGATATACACCCGGTTCCTTATGATACTCCGGCTGATATATTCTTTCCTCAAAGATTGCGTGAAGCCGGGTATTACTGCACAAACAATAGCAAAACACATTATAACTCTACTACAGATAACAAAAGCTGTTGGGACGAATGTAACAATAAAGCTTCTTACAATAGTACCAAACGTGGAAAGGATCAGCCTTTCTTCGCTGTATATAACACAGTAACTTCACACATGGGACGTATTCGTACTTTCCACACTGATGGACGCAGGGATTATACTCAAGAGGGTATTTTCCCACAACAACTTACTTTACCTTCCTATGTGCCCGATTTACCGGAAGTGCGGTCGGATTATGCAGGTCATCTGGAAGCGGTACAGGATGTGGATACTTGGTTGGGAATCTTCCTGAAAGATTTAGAGACTAGAGGATTGGAAGACAATACCATCATTTTCTTTTTCAGTGACCATGGCGGTTGCGTGGCGCGTGGTAAAGGTTATCTGTACGAAAGCGGACTGAAAGTTCCTATGATAGCCTACTTTCCTCCTAAATGGCGGCACCTGGCAAATGGAGCAAAAGGTAAAGAAAATGGTTTGGTGAACTTCACCGATCTGGGACCTACTGTACTTAGTTTAGCAGGTGTAAAGCCTCCCAAGAACATGCAAGGAAAGGCGCTTTACGGCAAGTTCGCCAGTAAAGAAAAGCGTGAAGTACAGTTTGCATTGGCAGCCAACCAACTGCATCATTTCATGCCGGTACGCGCTGTTACGGATGGTCGCTTCAAGTATATCCGTAGTTATATTCCTTACCGTCAGTTTGCTCTGCGTAATTATTATCAATGGGGAATGCCATCCAATAAAGCTTGGGACAAACTGGTGCTGGGAGGTCACAATACCAATCCGGACTGGAAGCAGACTTTTGAGCCTCATCCGGCGGAAATGTTGTTTGACCTTGAAAAAGATCCGGATGAATTGCATGATTTATCCGCTATTCCTGAGTATGCGGAAACCTTATATAAAATGCGTCAAGCATTATCCGACCACATTCGTACTACCCATGATTTGGGCTTTTTCCTCCCAAATTCACGTACCGGACATATACTTTATGAGAAAGTACGCAAAGAGAAATATCCCTTGGATGAGCTTTATGAGCTTGTCGAAATTGCGGGAACGGCAACTGTAGCTTCTCTTCCCATGTTGGAGAAAGCTATTGCCAGCCCTCTGCCGGAGATGAGATTCTGGGGGGTAGTAGGATATGCAAATCTTGCCAGAGAGAAGCAAATTAATACTTGTCCGCAAGCATTATTGGCACTCTTGCAAGACGAGAATCCTTATATAGCTTCCGAGGCAGCTTATGCGGTTGTTTATCTGGGTAAAGCACAGGAAGGTATTGCCCGCCTTATTACTCCGGCTCAAGAAAAGGACAGGAAAATAGGTTACTCCTCTTTGGAATGTTTATCTTTAGACCCTGAAATGCGCGACTATATCCGTCCGTTTTTGTCTGAACTGAAAGAAGCCGCTGAAAATTTACCGCGTCTTGAAAATGAAGATGCCGGACTTATGGCGCGTGGTATCCTTGTAAACCTGGGTGAAATGGATATTAAAGATCTGCATGGCCCCGAAGCCTACAAGAAAGGTTTGAAATTAAACTATGGCCGCAGGGCAATGGTACCTCTACCTAATTAGGAGTTGAAGGAGTTATCAGCCTGCAAGCAGACTGATAACTCCTTCAAATAAGCTCCATCTAACTCTTGATTCGTATACATTATTAAATATCAATTAAAGAATGAGAACCGCAGTATTAATCCCCCTTTGTCTTTTGTCTTTGGTAACAGTAAGTCCGGTCCGTGCACAGTCAGATAACTTAACACCCCTGAAAGAACGCGTAAATGTGCAGGCTGATTCAGCCCGTACAAATCAGATTATTGACGGGCGTTGGGTGGCCGTCGGTACAAATAAACCCCATACCATTCAGTTGGATTATTCCCGTCCTTTCCAAGGCAAACCTTCTTATCGCTTCGAGCTGAAACAGGAAGACAATACTTTGGAAGGCTATGCCCAGGGAGAAACCAAAGGTCGTGCCGAATTATGTTATTGTTATGCTGTTGCCAATGATTTCCGTAACTATCCGGCAACTGAATACCTTAATGCGCAGAAAATGAAGACTGTATACCATTACGGTAAAGGAAGTTGTCCGCAAGGCTCATCCATGAGTTATACATTCTCTGTTTACATTCCGCGGACTTTGGATAAGGAAGTGTCTACCATCTTTGCACAATGGCATGGTATGCCGAGTCGTACACTTGTTTCCGACCCTGACGGTAAAGTGATGAGACTTAGCGTTGAAGAATTCCTTGAGTTGGAAAAGAGGATGATTTTCAAGAAGAATATAGCCCATGACAAAATAACTAAAATCAATTCCAAAGGAGATACAATCTATAAAGCCGGAAAACCTAATGGCTGGCTGATTGAGCAAGGTGGCTATCCACCTCTTGCTTTCGGCTTTTCACAAGGCTATTTCTATATTAAAGCTAACTCGGACCGCAAATGGCTGACCGATAAAACCGACCGTTGTAATGTAAACCCGGACAAGGCAGAGATTATGAAGCCCGTAACCTCCACTTATAAAGCTTCGACAATAGCCTACAAAATGCCGTTTGATTCCTTTCCGAAAGATTGTTGGATAACCTTCCGGGTGGATATTGACTGGACTCTGTACGGGAAAGAGAAAGAAACCATTCTGAAGCCCGGTCTTCTGGATGTGATCATGTCCTATCAGCAGGCTGGAAAAGAAGTTAAGAAGCATATTGTAAATAAGGAAGAGATATTAATAGGGCGCAATGACGAAGAAGGTTATTACTTTAAATTCGGTATCTATCGTGTTGGAAACAGTACTATCCCTGTTCTATACAATCTTGCCGGTTATGAAGAGCATGAAAAAAGCTCCGGGAAATAAGGCTGTGGGCAAGGACTAAATAAAACCTGCACTACTTTCCCTCAACTCTCGAACTTTTTCGTACTTTTGTCGCTTCAAATTGTTATAGATGAATGGGGGCACTCCAGCCGTCTGTTTGTAAATCATAGATTAAGCGTATGTTGACTAAAGTAATCGAACAAGCTAAGATAGACCGTTTTGCCAGGTGGATGGGGCATGCGGAGAGAATAGTAATTGTAGCCCATGTAGCGCCGGATGGCGATGCCATAGGCTCTTCATTGGGATTGTGGCACTTCCTGAATTCACAAGATAAAACGGTAAATGTCATTGTGCCGAATGCCTTCCCGATTTTCTGAGATGGATGCCGGGCAGCAAAGATGTGTTACTTTACGATCACTACAAAGAATTTGCCGATAAGCTGATATCTGAGGCCGAAATAATCTGTTGTCTGGATTTCAACGCTTTGAGTCGTATTGATGCAATGGCAGATGCCGTAAAGGCTGCAAAAGGGAAAAAAATATTGATAGACCATCATCTGTATCCCGAAGAATTTTGTGATATTACAATTTCACATCCGAATATATCTTCCACTTCCGAACTGGTGTTCCGTCTGATATGCCGTATGGGTTATTTCAATGAAATTACCAAAGCGGGAGCAGAGTGTATTTATACCGGTATGATGACCGATACGGGTGGCTTTACCTATAATTCCAATAACCGGGAAATCTATTTTATCATCAGCGAGTTGCTTTCCAAGGGCATCGATAAAGATGATATTTACAGGAAAGTCTATAATACTTACTCTGAGAGTCGTTTACGGTTGATGGGATATGTGCTTTCGCAAATGAAGGTGTATCCTGATTATCATGCAGCCTTGATTTCGTTGACCAGAAACGAACAGGGACGCTTTGATTATATCCGGGGTGACAGTGAAGGATTTGTAAATATTCCTCTGAGTATAAAGGATGTGGTATTTTCCTGTTTCTTACGTGAAGATACGGAGAAGCCAATGATTAAAGTTTCGTTGCGTTCGGTAGGTACATTTCCCTGTAATCAATTGGCTGCCGAATTCTTCAATGGAGGTGGACACTTGAATGCTTCCGGTGGTGAATTCTATGGTACAATGGATGAAGCAAAGAAAGTTTTGGAGCGTGCTTTAGAGAAGTTTAAGCCTTTACTGAATGCGAAAGGATAAAAAAAGAAGGGGCACAAAGGTTAAAAGATACGAACTTTCCTCGTAGCTTTCAACTTTCAACGAAATCGAATACTTTTGTACGGAATTACTAAATAACAGATAATGAAGAAACTTACATTATTCTTTTTGTCCTTGCTGGCATGTGGATTGGCTTTCCAGGCTTGTGATAATACCAAGACTTATGCAGAAATGCTGGAGGACGAAAAAGATGCTATAAAGGCATTTATACGGGACAGTAGTATCACTGTTATATCTCAGACTGAATTTTACAGAAACGACTCGACTACGGATGTGAACAAGAATGAATATGTACAGCTTGCCAGTGGTGTATATATGCAGATCATAGATAAGGGTTCCACTAATTTGGCCGATACGGTAAAGGCGAATGATCAGATTCTGGTTCGCTTCTCAGAATATAGCCTTATGGATAAAGTGGTAACTGTGTCCAATCTGGATTATGCAGAAGTAGTCGATGAATTTAATTATAGAGTAACAAGTTCTTCTATTGCCGGACAGTTTATACAGGGATTTATGCTCAGCTATTATGGTCCAGCTGTCCCTGCCGGTTGGTTAGTGCCGTTGGATTATGTGCGTGATGGCGCATGCGTTAAACTGATTGTTCCTTCTAAAATGGGACATAGCTCGGCTATGCAATCTGTATACCCTTATTATTACTATATTCAGAAATATCAAATCTATAAATAATTATAGTATAACCAACAATCTTTAAATCATTAACCTAATGACTCTAATCAAATCTATCTCTGGAATCCGCGGAACCATTGGCGGAGGAGCGGGTGTGGGCTTGAATCCGCTTGACATTGTGAAATTCACATCAGCGTATGCCACACTTATTCGCAAAACGTGCACGGTAAAAAGCAACAAAATTGTAGTAGGACGCGACGCCCGTATTTCGGGTGAAATGGTGAAGAATGTAGTAGTAGGTACTCTGATGGGTATGGGCTGGGATGTAATCGACATTGATTTGGCTTCCACTCCGACTACTGAATTAGCTGTAACCATGGAAGGTGCCAGTGGCGGTATTATCCTGACAGCATCGCACAACCCCAAACAATGGAACGCTCTGAAATTGCTGAATGAACGTGGCGAATTTCTGAATGCAGCCGAAGGCAATGAAGTACTTCGTATTGCTGAGGCAGAAGAATTTGAATTTGCTGATGTAGACCATCTGGGCTCGTATCGCAAGGATCTGACTTATAATCAAAAACATATAGATAGTGTGCTGGCGCTCAACCTGGTAGATGTAGAAGCTATCAGAAAAGCGAATTTCCGCGTGGCTATTGACTGTGTAAACTCAGTGGGGGGTATTATTCTGCCGGAATTGTTGAAACAACTGGGTGTGCAGCATATAGAGAAGCTCTACTGTGAGCCGACAGGTGACTTCCAACACAATCCTGAACCGCTTGAAAAGAACCTGGGTGACATAATGAACCTGATGAAGGGTGGTAAAGCGGATGTGGCTTTTGTTGTTGACCCTGACGTGGACCGTCTGGCAATGATTTGCGAAGATGGAAAGATGTATGGTGAAGAATATACGCTGGTAAGTGTGGCTGACTATGTGTTGAAGCATACTCCGGGCAATACGGTTTCTAACTTGAGTTCTACACGTGCGTTGCGCGATGTAACCCGTAAGTATGGTAAGGAATACTTTGCTTCTGCTGTGGGCGAAGTGAACGTAACCACTAAAATGAAGGAAGTAGGCGCTGTAATCGGTGGTGAAGGCAATGGTGGAGTTATTTATCCGGAAAGTCATTACGGTCGCGATGCATTGGTGGGTATTGCTTTGTTCCTGAGCCATCTGGCACATGAGGGTAAGAAAGTGAGTGAACTTCGTGCAACTTACCCGTCTTACTTCATGGCAAAGAACCGTGTAGACCTGACTCCTGAAACGGATGTGGATGCTATTCTGGCTAAAGTGAAAGAGCTTTATAAGGATGAAGAAATCAATGACATCGATGGAGTGAAAATAGATTTTGCTGATAAGTGGGTACACTTGCGCAAGAGCAACACCGAACCGATTATTCGCGTGTATAGCGAAGCTTCCACACCGGAAGAAGCAGAAGAAATCGGGCAGAAGATTATGAAGGTAATTGAAGATCTGGCGAAGTAAAAGCTGTCAAGAGCGGATTTATAAATATTCAACAAATGGGAGGCTTTGGCCTCCCATTTGTGTTTCAGGAACAGATGGTCTGTTTACCCCAGGCACATCATCCGTTTCCGCAAGGGCGGTCTTTTTATTTTAATGAGAGTACTTTGTCAATTTCCCCTTCAAAGTTTGGAGTGAATATCCCTTTGCCTAAATTCTCTTTAATTTCTTCTATCGTCCAGAAACGTCCGCCATCCAGCTCATCACTAGGGAGTATCTCACCATCGTATATGGTCTTGTGCACAAAGACGAGTTCTTTTTCGCGTGCGGACTCGAATACATAATGCGTAACCGTTTCAGGCGTAAAGTCCGTGATGCCCAGTTCTTCGCGCACTTCGCGCTTCAGAGCCATTTCTACGCTTTCGCCCAAATCCACATGTCCTCCTACGGATGTATCCCACTTCCCCGGTTGGATATCTTTCCATTCGGGACGTTTCTGCATATACAATTCACCTTTGGAATTGAAAACATGAAGGTGAATTACCGGATGCAATAGTTTGCTGCCATTGTGACATTCGCCACGGGTAGCGGCGCCTGTAATATTTCCCTGTTCATCGACAAGAGGAAACATTTCCTGGTTATTATCGCTATTCATTATCATAAATCATTTTTGGTGAATCCTTTCACGGTAACACGTCCGGGATTGGATTGGTTAAGTTGTAGTTTGAGAGATATCTCTGCAATGGCATTGAAAAGGCTTTCATGATCTTGTTCGTTACTGTCCAAATCTTCGGCTATTTCGGATAGTTGTACTTTTATTTGTTCTAATTCATCCTTTACGGAAAGACTGCTTTCTTTGCATGCGAAAACAAGTTGGCGCATCCGCGTAAATGTTCGCATTATATTGATATTGATTTGAATGGCAAGCGGGCTACGCAGAACAGATGAAAGCATTGATACACCATTTTCTGTAAAAGCAAATATGTTTGTAGAGCCAACATTATAATCAGGGGATATCACATTTTGTGATACCCCTATGTGTATCAGATTGTTAGCTTCTTCTTTGGTGAGCATAAACATAAAATCCTCAGGAAATCTTTCAATATTTCGTCTTACTGCCTGTTTTAATGTTCTTGTTTCTATTCCATAGAGTTCTGCTAAGTCAAAGTCCAACATGACTTTGGTGCCACGCACTTCGTATATCTTATTTTCAATTAATATTAGTTCGTCGTTCATGATTAGGTATTTTAATTTGTATATACAGGTTACGGTATTAATAATGAAGAATCCCCATAACTTAGAAAACGGAAATCATGGTTTAATGCAAAGTCATATATGTTTCGCCAATTGCCTTTTACAAAGGCGGAGACGAGTAATAGTAAGGTGCTTTGTGGTTGATGGAAATTAGTGACCATGGTATTTACAATCTTGTAGTCGTAGCCCGGTGCAATAATAATTTGCGTACTGGTGTGCAACGCTTCCATATCATGGCGGTTCAAGTAATCGAGAATGGCCTGCAACGCTTTTACAGATGTGATACTTGCAGTCTCTTCAGCTGTCTCATAAGGCTGCCATTGATGAACATGAAGTTCTTCTTCTGTTGCATTCGGATTTTTCAGAAGGGTGACACCGATATGATAGAGACTTTCCAGTGTTCGTACGGAGGTAGTACCTACGGCAATTGCTTTTCCGTTGTGGACAATCAGATTTTCAATTGTCCCGCGAGAAACAGATATATATTCGGTATGCATCTCATGTCCTTCGATTTCTGCGCTCTTTACAGGTTTGAAAGTTCCTGCGCCTACGTGCAATGTCAATTCCTCCAAATCTACTCCTTTTTCTTTTAATGCGTTCAATACACGGGGAGTAAAGTGCAACCCGGCGGTCGGAGCGGCTACTGAACCTTTTATTTTAGAATAGACAGTCTGATAGTTTCCTTATCACTTTCTTGTGTATCCCGATTCAGATAAGGCGGAATGGGAAGTTCACCGAATACTTCGAGGATATCAGCAAAAGTTATCTCCGGATTATCCCAACAGAAATCTACCCAATGGCTGGTGCCGTGGCATTCACCACGGGTAGCAGTCAAAGTAATCGGTTGCTCTTTTACAGTCATTTCCCGTTTCAGCGTACCTTCTTTCCATTTCTTCAGATTACCGATCATACAAAGCCAGGCGGCATGTTCGGTTTGCTGGAAATTAAGCACATAATCGTTCGGCTCAATCGGTTCCAGACAAAAGACTTCAATGAGAGCGCCGGTTTCTTTACGGAAGTGCAGGCGTGCCTGTATCACTTTTGTATTATTGAATATCATCAGACTTCCCGTCGGGAGATAGGATGGAAGTGAAGTAAAGCGGTCTTCGGATACTTCACCATGGCGGTAGACCAGGAGTTTGGACTGATCGCGCACTGGTAGAGGGAATTTTGCGATACGTTCATCCGGTAACGGATAGTTAAATTCACTGATACGGATATGTTTTGGATCTTCTTTCATGATAAACTTCTTTACGGGCTGCAAAGGTACGGATATTTATTCTCTTTTTTCTATCTTTTTTTATTGAGTTGCCGTATCTTTGTAGAGCGATTGGGCTTTCGAACTTCAATCGTAAATTCTAATTCGTCAAATACTTAAATAGAAAGAAGATGAAAATAGGTGATAAAGTACGCTTCCTGAATGAGATCGGGGGTGGTATTGTGACGGGATTTCGGGGAAAGGATATTGTGCTGGTAGAAGATGCCGATGGATTTGATATCCCGATGCCCATACGTGAGTGTGTGGTGATTGATACGGATGATTATAATATGACGAGACCGGTGCCGAAAGCTACTCCGAAGAAAGTAGAAGAGAAGCCGGTGCGATCTTCTATTTCCCATCCTGTACATGAAGAAAAAGAAATGGGACATTTGTCTAAGCCTCAAGTTTCTGCTTTTCGTCAGCCGGAAATGCGTGGTGGGGATGTGCTGAATGTTTTTCTGGCTTTCGTTCCGGAAGATATCAAAGCAGTCAGCACGACTCCTTTTGAAGCTTATCTGGTGAATGACAGTAACTATTATTTGTATTATACCTATCTCTGTGCCGAAGGAAAAGCATGGGAAGTCCGTTCCAATGGAGTAGTAGAGCCGAATACAAAATTCTTGCTGGAAGAATTTGAAAAAGCAGAACTGAATGATCGTGAACACGTAGCTGTGCAATTTATTGCTTTTAAGGAAGGGCGTTCGTTTGCTATGAAGCCGGCAGTAAGCGTGGAACTCCGTATTGATACGGTGAAGTTCTATAAATTGCATACATTCCAGGAGTCGGAGTTCTTTGAAACGCCTGCATTGATTTACGATATAGTAAAGGATGATGTTCCCACTAAACAAGTGTATGTTTCTGCTGAAGAATTGCAATCAGCTTTGCTTAAGAAAACAGTGGTAGACAAACCCAAATCTCAGCCGATTGTGAAACGTGGCGGACAAAGTGGCATTATTGAGATAGACCTTCATATTGGTGAATTGCTGGATGATACTCATGGAATGAGCAACAGCGAGATACTGAATTATCAGCTGGATAAATTCCGTGAAGTGCTGGAACAGTATAAGAATAAACGTGAACAGCGTATTGTCTTTATCCACGGAAAAGGTGACGGTGTACTTCGTAAAGCGTTGCTGGATGAACTTAAACGTAAATATCCTACTTTCCGGCATCAGGATGCCTCTTTCCAGGAATATGGTTTCGGGGCAACGATGATAACGATAAAATAGTTACAAGCTACAAAAGCTACAAGCTACAAGTTGCTGCGCTATTATTCTGCATAGCACTCGTAGCTTGTAGCCTGTAACTCCTAGCTATTATATTTTCTTTCCCAAAGGAATAGAAAGTCCGATAAAGGCATTCACATGTTTGGAGTTATTTCCAAAATACATATAGTCAGTACCCAGCATCAAAGGACCTATCTTGAAAGCAATACCGAATGTTTCGCCACCTTGTAACATGGAATAGCTCAACGTAGTATTAATCAAAGTATTGGGACGATAATTGGCGGAGAATGTCAATTCAGAATACGTTTTTAACTGGCCGAAACGGGTTGTTGATAATAATCCTAATCCCAGTTTGTTGTTCAGTAATCCGTATTCCCCTCCGATAACCATAGTCGGTGATAAGGAGGTGGTGCGCGATTTGTTTTCCTTCTTCTTCAAACCGAATAAATCAAAGTCCAGCACATCGGATGATTCGCTATAGTTATTTTTATCAATAGTAGTATTCTTATCTGATTCAGCTATTTGAGTACTTGATTTGCCCCAGGAAATGAATCCCAAGTCAAGAATGGCGGCAGAAACAGTCAGATTCTTCATCACCTGATAGCTTGCTCCTAAATCGATACCTGCTCCATAACCACTGATGCCAAAACTATTGTAATCCAGGTCAGTGATGTATCCGTTTTCTTCTTCCAGATCAAGTCCTTTTGCAGAAGCTTCCAGATATGCATCCGTTTTTAGTTGGAATTCCGAGTCGATGCCAGCATCCTTCCCATACATGTAGAGCTGGTTGATATTCAGGTTTATGTTTCCTGCACCTAATAGTAATTTGGCTTTACCGCCTACGGTTAAGCGCTCGTTGATGGCACGTGAATATCCTGCTCCGACTTCTATGTAAGCGTTCAAACGTAGTTTTTCATTGCGGATATCAAAACTCTCACCGCTCCAGCTGAAATTATCAGCGTCTGTTGCGCGCAGGTAGTCGAACATGGTTTTAGGAATAGTGGCGTCCACATCAGCCCGTGCCCCTACATTGAATGACCAGAAACCTTTTCCTTTATAGAATCCGAAAGATATAACATCTGTATTTGCACTGATATTCACTTCATTCATTCCTTTCAGGCGATTGTAGAACTTGTCGTTGTTATAAAATTCACCGTCGGAATCGAAAACGTCGATGACATCTTGTATACCAAGTGAGTTAGTGGCTACTTCGGCATTCACGGAACCGATGCCGGGGAGATTGACATAACCACGTTTGGGTTGCAACGCCGGATTTAACTGAATGCGGGTACTGCTACCTTCCATAAAATAGGATGAACGCAAGTATTGCGCCTGCATAGCGGTGGGGAGAAGAAAGGAGATACAAATCCCCAAAAGTATAAGCTTTCTCATTGTGTCTCGTAATTTGTGGGTTACTGTTAATGATTACTTCAATTTGTTTATGCAAAGTTAAAATAAGTATTTGTGATACCCAAATTATATAATAAGTAAAAACTGGATAAATAAATATCTTAGCGGATAAGTGGTCTTAAAATTGTACTAAATGGGAAAAACTATTATATTTGTAGCAATGCATGAAGGATATCTTTATTCTTTATATAAATGTCAATAGCTATGAACACGATATATGGCAAAATTCTGTGGAGAACTTCTCTTCCGGTTCTCTTTTTTTTTTTTTTTTTTTTTTTTTTTTTTTTTTTTTTTTTTTTTTTTTTTTTTTTTTTTTTTTTTTTTTTTTTTTTTTTTTTTTTTTTTTTTTTTTTTTTTTTTTTTTTTTTTTTTTTTTTTTTTTTTTTTTTTTTTTTTTTTTTTTTTTTTTTTTTTTTTTTTTTTTTTTTTTTTTTTTTTTTTTTTTTTTTTTTTTTTTTTTTTTTTTTTTTTTTTTTTTTTTTTTTTTTTTTTTTTTTTTTTTTTTTTTTTTTTTTTTTTTTTTTTTTTTTTTTTTTTTTTTTTTTTTTTTTTTTTTTTTTTTTTTTTTTTTTTTTTTTTTTTTTTTTTTTTTTTTTTTTTTTTTTTTTTTTTTTTTTTTTTTTTTTTTTTTTTTTTTTTTTTTTTTTTTTTTTTTTTTTTTTTTTTTTTTTTTTTTTTTTTTTTTTTTTTTTTTTTTTTTTTTTTTTTTTTTTTTTTTTTTTTTTTTTTTTTTTTTTTTTTTTTTTTTTTTTTTTTTTTTTTTTTTTTTTTTTCCGGTTCTCTTACTACTATTCTTAGCTGTTTCGTGTAAACAGTCTGAGCAACATTCCTCTTGGGAAAAAAAAAAAATACAACTCTTTTTATCGTTCGGTTACAGACTCTTTGACCACTCATCCACAACAGATACGTGCGCTGGCAAAGCAAAAGATGGAGATGTCGACTGATAGTCTGGAATGGTATTATTACTCTGCTATAGTATTAAAAACGTATATGTTCACTTCGGATGTGGACTCAGCCCGCTATTTAATAAAACGGATAGAAGACTTTTGTACCCGTGAACAATCTTCACCCTATCTTGCTGATTTACGCTCGGAATATCTGAATACAAAAGGTAATATTTATGTGCGTGTAGGCGCTATGGATTCGGCTATTGTCTGCTTTACAGATTCTTACAAACAACGTTTGCAGGGAATGAAGACAGAATCAGTCCCGGATATTCTTATCAATCTGGCTGATGCATGCAGCCGGCAGGGAAAATATGACGTAAGTGCATTTTGGTATCGTAAAGCGCTGCAAATCGGAGATTCTTTAGGAATATCGGAGGGGCGTCGTCATCCTGTTTATTATGGGCTGGCTCAGGTGTATATGGCTTTACACGATTTTGATCAGTGCGACTATTACTATAATCTGGCAGGGATGTTTTATGATAAAATGCTTCCTTACGAGAAATATATCTATTTGAATAATCGTGGTAATTCATATTATTATCGTGAGGATTATCCGGAAGCTTTAAAATATTTCAAGAAAGGTTTCTCGCTGGCGGTTTCTCATCCCGATATGGGCTTTGAGAAAAACCTGTGCATGGTGAATCTGGGAGATGTCTATCTGCAAATGAATGAACCTGATTCAGCGGCTAAATATATCAATGAATGCCAACCCTTTTTTCGGAAAATAGGGGCAGCAGGAGCGCTTTATTATATTGATACCCAACGCATCGGTCTGGCTCTGGAGCGAAATGATATGGCAACCGTAAGGAATCTGCTAAGTAAGGCTACCAATCCGAATCATATAGAGCCGGACATGCTGCATATTCGTAATAAGTATTTGCAGGAGTTTTACGAGAAGACGGCAGATTATAAAAATGCTTTCTTTTATCAGAAAGAAAACAGCCGGCTGGACGATTCTATCCGTAATGAACATGTAAGAATGCGTACAGCCGATATGTCATTGAGATATCAACAGGACTCTACACTGTTGGCAAAGAACATATTGATTGAGCAGCAGAAGGTAGAGATGTTAAAGTTGCACGAGGGACGTTTCTTCTGGATTGGAGTTTGCGTTTTGGTATTGGTTATTGCTTGTTTCATCTATCTGTATGAAAAGAAAAGACGGGCTCTTCTGCTCGCGCAAAGTCAGCGTACCATATCTTCTTTACGTTTGGAGAATATACGTAACAGAATGTCACCGCATTTTATTTTCAATGTGCTGAACCAGGAAATGGGCAGTCGGGAAGGGGAGAATAAAAAAGAACTCTCCTCATTGGTGAAACTAATGCGACGGAATTTGGAATTAGCTGAGCAAATGTGTGTTACCTTAAAAGAAGAATTAGGTTTTGTGCAAACCTACATTGATCTTCAACGCCGTTCTTTGGGACCGGAATTTAAGGTGACTATTGAAGTTGGTGAAGATGTAGACACCAATCAGTTGCTTCTGCCTTCCATGTTAATACAGATACCGGTGGAGAATGCCATCAAGCATGCTCTTCAGGGTAAAGAAGGTGAACGGCGCCTTTGGATTGATGTTCATCGTTCCGGTACTTATATTTGTGCCCGGATTACGGATAACGGGGGCGGGTTCAAACTGAACAGTGCTAACAGAGGGACAGGGACCGGAATGAAGGTAATCATGCAAACTATTCAGATTTTGAATGCTAAGAATAAGGAAATGATTGAAACTACGGTACACAATATTCCTTTGCCGGATGGCGAGACCGGATGTGAAGTAAGTTTTCATTTACCGTTGAATTATGATTATTCAGTTTAATGATTTTCGAATAATCCTCAATTTTGATTGGATATCCGTTGTTTTGATCGAATATCCTGAAAATGACATATTCTGATTTTTTAAATTGCTTTCAGTTCTTTAATTTCGCAGAAACAAGAGAGGTATGGACAGGTATAAGGTTGCAATAGTAGATGACGATGAGTTGTCCTTGGATAATCTGGTATTCGGGTTACAGAAATTTGAAAACTTTCATTTAGAAGGCACTGCACGCAATGGAGTATCCGGGAAGAAACTGATAGCAAAAGTGCGTCCCGATTTGCTCTTTTTAGATGTAGAGCTACCTGATATGAGGGGGATGGATTTGCTGGATAGTATTCGCGAATCTCTGACTTGGGGCATGAAAGTCGTTTTTTTATACTGCATACGATAAATACATGATGTCAGCCATTCGTCAATCTGCTTTTGATTATTTGTTGAAACCTTTTGAGGACAAAGATCTGGAACTTATAATTTCCCGATTTATGGAAAGAATAGAATTAGAACGGAAAGCTGCATTTTTTCCTGCGGCATTAGCAAACACTAGTCAGACATTTATGGTGTTTACTCCGACAAATGACATGCGGGCATTACGACCTGCCGAAATTGGATATTTCCGGTATTGCTCTGAACGGAAACAGTGGGAGGCGGTGTTGAGTGGACAAACGCCGTTACCTCTGAAGAAGAGTACCACGGCCGATCAGATAGTGAGATATGCTCCTTGTTTTGTGCAGATTCATCAGTCTTTCATAATCAATATTGATTATCTGATGATTATCAAGGATGGTAAATGTGTGTTGTATCCGCCATTTGAGAATGTAGATGAGCTGCTGGTCTCTAAGAAATATAAAAAGGAGCTACAAGACAGATATTGTTTGTAAATGAAATATATATATATTGGTTAGGGAGTCGACACTTGAATAGTGTTGATAAAGGAAAGAGGGCACAAAACGTGATGTTCAGTGCCCTCTCTTATTATTTCACTTCGATACCTTTATTCTGCAAAGTGACATTCAATACTTTCGCATAATCAGCGTATTGCTTGTCAGTAAGCGTTTTCTTCATCAACTTCAAGTTTCCGTACACTGCATTGTGGAGTTTCTTTTCCTGGTCCTTCTTTGCAGTTGTGGCACGTCCCATCTGTGTAGAGAAGTATTCGCAGATGTTTGCTACTTCTTCATGCTGGCCAGCCGACAATTTTAAATATTTACTCAACTTGGTTACGTTGATGTTACCATCCCATTTTGCAGTTGTAGGTTGATTTCCTGCTGCAAATGTCGTAACAGTCAGACAGACTGCTGTTATTAATGTTAATCCTAAACGTTTCATAATACCTACTTTTAATTTGTTATACCTAAAAACAATTCTAACTCTAAAAATCTAATACCTATTGAAAACAGCTCTAAGCGCTTAGCTTTTTCTTTTTACCTATGCAAATATAGAAATATGTTTTATAACATAAAAGCAAAGAAGAAGGAAAGTGCAGTTTAAGGGAGCATTTCTTGATATAGATCAATTATATGGTATTATTTTGCTTGTTTAAGACCTTATTTGTAATATGAATGTAATATGGTTATCGAACACGGGTGATCATAATGATAGTATTTATCCGGATTTTACCACCATCCCCATTTTTTATCCGGCATATCTATGGTGTATTGAATTTCAGATGAAATACCTACAAAGCCCAATCCGCCTTCTACATTGCTGGGCAGGCTGATAGGTTCCATCAGGGCTTCGTCATAATCTTCGTCATCCATGCAGTTTAAAGCTTTCAGGTAGCGATAATATGTTTCAGGCAAACTGAGCACGCGCACGGTGATATTTTGTTTCAGGTAGCAGCGGGTATAATTCAGTGATTGGAGAATATCATAGTTGTCATCGTAAAGTGGGGTGTAAACTTTCAGCGTGGCAGATGAATTGGTGAAACGATTATCTGTGAAGATACTGTATTTGTTTTCAATGTTGGTGGGAAACATTGCATTTTCATCATCATCCGAGCTGGTGACATGTCCGTCGGTCAGGATCACGTCTTCACGGTTGATAAGTTCGGTATATCTATAGTTGACAACTGTGTCTTTCGTTATGGTGTAAATGTAATCTCCATTTTCATCCTTTATATAGTCTCCGTTCTCGTCTTCGTTGGGCGTGTAGATAACGCAGCGGAAGTCTTTGTTATTCACTATCTCCAGACGGTAATAGTTCTTTTCGTTAGGGAGATCCTCTAAGGTGATGCGGTATTGACGATGGGCTCTCATGCTACCCCATTGGCGGATGAGGGCGGTACAGGTGTCCACTTGCAGGCTTTGTAGGGGACGGGGAACAGTTACTTGCGAACTGACATGATACTTTCCGCCTTCCGCTGTGGCTTCCAGGCGAATGTTATCTCCGGGTTGTAAGCGGGCGGTGAGACGGAATATTTTGAAGCGCATACTTTTTAGTAATGCTTCATATTGCCCCTTGTCAAGCTGATTTTGCATATTTCCATAGTATTCTTCGGGAGATATGGCTTGAGGGGATTCAGCCTGCTTATCGTTTACGTAGAGGGAAAGAGTTGCTTCATTGATGCGGCCGATGCTGTTTCCTTCACTAAGATGCAGATAAACGAGATTCTCTGTTTGTCCGGCATTGAGCAGGGCATTCATGATAAGCTGCGGATTTTGTTGTCCGGGATTATATGGGATTTCATTTTCACAAGCCATAAAGAGTCCGACGAAAGCTATATATATAATAAGGTGTAATTTAATTCTTGTTTTCATAATCTGGTATTGCTTTTAAAATTTATAGGTATAAGTCACAGAGGGTATGCAGGGTAGTATCGTCAGTTTCTTGATAACAGTCTTCGACTTTTTCTCTGAGTTGTATTGATTACCGTTTCCTTGATATATGCTGTTGTAAAAGTCATTGTAAATCAGATTGTAACCTTGTTCCCATTTGCTGTAAACCAGGTTGGGGTTCATAGCATTGTAGGCATTATAAAGGCTGATGTTCCAGGTACGCATGCCATGCTTGGTTTTCTTGTTGAAGTTGATACCCAGGTTTAGGCGATGACTGGCTGGCAGGCGGTAGTTGTTGCGCCGGGAAATATAAGGAGCAGATTCTATATTGCCTTCGGGACGGATGATAATGGTCTCCCGTTCAGGTACTGTGATGCATCCCCCGGTATTGAATATCCACGAAGCTCCGACGTCGATACGTTCACTGAATTTATGATTCAAACACAGACTGATGGTGTGGCGGCGGTCATATTTATAAGGAAACCATTTACCCTGGCTGATGGCACCATCTTTGAAACGGTGATCGGTCTTTGCCAACGTATATGCCAGCCAACCGGTAGTCTTTCCCAAAGTCTTTTGTACCATCATTTCCAGACCCAAGGAACGTCCTTCACCCATTTCTACCTTTTCCTCCCAATTAGTGGAAGTGCCGAAAAAGGAAACGCCATCCTGATATTCCAGTATGTGACGCATCTGCTTATAATATCCCTCTATAGAGAACTCCCAGCCAGCCAGACCGGTATAATAGCCTCCAAGAGAGTATTGATTGGCATACATGGGGCGTATGTTTTTGGTAATTGGTACCCAAAGATCCGTAGGCATAGAGAAGGGAGTGGATGAAAGCAAGTGTACATATTGTGCCATGCATGTATAGGATGCCTTGGCGGAGAATCCCTGTCCGAAGTTGTAGCGTGTAGAGAGGCGTGGTTGAATCGAACAGTAGTTCTTTCCTTGTGTAGAGAACAGAGATGCCCTTATACCGGCATTTAGGCTGAGATGACTGTTCAGGTTGAAATTATCTTCAGCATAGAGTGATACCTCTTGTCCTCGTAGTACATGATTATTGCTGGCGGTATAAATTGTTTCTTCCTGTTGCTCCCCGTTTTCCACTTCCTGAGTCTTGGAAGTGGAGATGCCCGGGCGGAAAGTATGGTGGATATATTCTGCTCCAAACTTGATGTGATGTTCCGGAGCGGGTGTAAAATCGAAGTCCATGCGCGCACTCCAGTCACTGATGCCCGAACGGAATTGGGATAAATAGCTATAGCGATCTAATATTTGCCCCCGGTAGGTGCGTGTATCTTCCACATCCTGATTCAATTTCATCAGATAGTTATTGTAGGAAATAGTGGTGTTACAGAACAACTTACTATTGAATACATAATTCCAGCGGCCATAGGCTATCGTGTTTCCCCAGTTCAGGTGGCTGTCATCTTTATAATAGACTTTAGTGTCGTCGTTGTTCTGATAGTAGTTGTTGCTGTCGGTGGTGTCAAAGTGGTAGTGGTCCTTTCCTTTATAGAAACCGATGAAGAGGCGGCTGCGGTCATTGAATTTATGGTTCACCTTGGCATTGATGTCGTAAAAGTAGTAGTTGTATTTATCAGCGTAATAATCATCTTTATCCACTATGAGGTTTTTGAAGAAGGCGGTGTGCGTGGCACGTGCACTAAGACTGAAAGAAGTGTGTCCTTTCCAGATAGGTCCTTCAAAATGCAGTTTGTCGGTAAGTGTACCTACACTGAGTGCACCGTGGTAATGGTGCATATCTCCGTCGTTGGTGCGTATATCGACAATAGAGGAAAGCCGACCGCCGTAACGGGCGGGAAAGGAACTCTTGTAGAGTGTAGTGTTTTTTATAGCTTCGGGAGTAAATACGGAGAACACCCCCAGAAGATGATCTGCATTATATACCGGAATACCGTCTAGCAATATCAGGTTCTGGTCCGGTCCTCCTCCGCGTACATATAAACCTGAAAAGCCTTCTGTTCCGGCTTGTACACCTGGCATTAACTGAATGGTTTTCAATATATCAGCTTCTCCAAGTACGGCTGGAGTATGTTGAATTTGTGCCATCGGAATTTCATACGCTCCCATGGCGGTGGCTTGGATGCCGGCTTCTTTCTTGTCCGAAAGGACAATCACTTCCGCCAGTTCATTATTGCTGTCCAAGCGGATATTGAGCACGGTGTCTTTGTTTAGCGGGAACGAACTGTGCCGGGTTTCGTACCCTAAATACGAAAAAATCAATTCCGCATCTCCTTCCGGCAAAGTAAGAGTATAGAAACCGAAAGGATTGGTGGCAGTGCCCACACGCTGACGACTATCGAGGATATTGGCACCAATCAGCGTCTCGGAAGACGCCCCGTCTGTCACGTATCCGCTGATAGTGAACCGACGGCTTACGGTTTTCTGCGGCACGGGCCGCTTGTTTAGCAAAATATGTTTTCCGGAGATTTCGAAACCTATCGGTTGGTTTTCAAAAGCTTTCCGGAGAATTTCGTTAATAGTAAGGTCTCGGACGGCCAGTGTGATGCGTCCATTCAGACGTACTTCTTCTCCGTATATGAAACTGTACCTGGTTTTTTGTTCCACTTGTTTCACAAACTCCTCCAGTGTCGCATTTTGCAGTTTGATGCTGAAACGCGTTTGTGAAGGATTGGTCTTCTGTAGAACGCAGGTGGCAAATACAATCGTACTTTGTAGTGTACAGGTTGATAGGAGAACCGCTCCCACCAGGAAAAATTTCCTGATGGTGCGGGGTGAACAGATAGAGGATTTCATTCTAGTTTAATTTTTGTGTGATTGTTATTATGTCATTAGTTTTTGTGTATTCAAACTTTTGATTGCGGCAAAGCAGCGAAAGAATTTCTTCCAGCGTTTCGCCATCAGAGAAAGTAGCCGTCATGCGATAGTTCTGTAAGTCAGCGTCTTCAATACGAATGTCTGTGTGGAAAGCGTTAGAAAGTTGTCGGACAATCTCTTGTAAAGGAATGCTTTTGAAAAGCAGTGTTCCGTTTCTCCAGATAATCTCTTCGGATGCATTATTTTCGGTATGTAGAGTCAGACTTTTCTTATCCTTATTATATATAGCGCTTTCATTGGGTGAAAGTTTCAGGCTTTCTTCTGCTTTACCGATGAGGCTGACAGAAACGGAACCTTCCAACAAGGTTGTTTTCACTTGTGTATCTTCGGGATAGGCTTCGACATTGAAATGTGTACCTAAAACCTGTACTATAATTGCTCCGGTTTCTACTTTGAAAGGATGTGCTGCATCTTTGCTGACTTCGAAATAAGCTTCTCCTTGTAACTGTACTTTCCGGTCTTTTCCTCTGAAACGTTCGGGATAAGTCAGAGAAGAATAGCGGTTCAGTACAATTTCTGTTTGGTCGGGCAGTGTTATGGTACGTGTTTCTGCCAATGTGGATACGGTTTGCAATGGTACCGGGGCGAACATATAATATGCCCACCAGCCCAGTACACAAAGCACGGCGACAGCGGCTGCACCAGCCATTGTGTGCAATGAAAGGATGCGGCGTTGCAGATGCGGCAACCGTTTCTCAAGAAGTATCCAGCTATTGGCTTTCGAGAATCTTCCTCTCGGCGAACGGGTGGAGGTTGCGAGTTTATCGAGTATTCTTTCAAATTCTTGTTCCATGTTCTTCTTCTTTTCTATAAAGACAGGTAAAACGGAAAAACTCCCTATGCCGAAATTACTTTTTTTTCCTACATCCTACACCCGCTATCATTTTTATCTGGTTATCAAATAGATAGGTGGCGTGGGAAGTGGTGTAGGAAGGTGTAGGAAAGTTGCATCCTACACCGAAAAATAGAAAAAAAGAGCGTTTTTATGTTTGTAATTCACTAATTCACAAGTCCTTAATATGTATTATACAAACTTTGCCTGTATTCATGCAAATACCTCCTTTTAAACTGAATTTTCATCGTAGAAGTTATCACTTCGTAAGAATTGAGGAGTCAGGCTTCATAATCCCATTATATAGAAAGCTGAATGATAGAGGAGAAACTTGATATGCTCCTTCCTTTTTCTCCTAAAGCCTTAATGTTAATGTCATTATGCTATAAGTAAAACCTCGTTTTTCAGTTGAGGGCTGTGTAGCCCGCAGTTGTGGGACCGACAGCCCTCAATTGGAAAACATAGAGCCCGCAACTGTGGGACGAAGTTTTGTTACGGGCAAAAGGACAAAAACAATAAAGCAAAGCTTAGTTTTCATACGGCCTTAAGGCATTTATGTACCAAGCTCACGTGAGAAAAAGCTAGTGATAGGATGAAACAGAATGGAGTTGTAGTTCCCATTATTGGGGACTTAGATGGATAGTGATCTGTGTCTTTTTGCCTTCTTTATCCTTCGGGGTACAGACGATGCGGAATTCAGCTTTGTCTGTCACTCTCTTCGGATAGATCTTCACTCGTAGATTGGCTGATTTCTTCTTGGCAGGGATAATGACCGTCTTGTTCTCAATACTGAAAATAGCTGCTTTACCCGGCATGTTTATGCCATTAATGAGAACTTCCCTATCCTCATTTTTCTTTTCAGCGGCAATAATCTTTACGTCGAACTCTTCTGTGTCTTTGTTTTTGTCGAACGAATAGTTTTTGGTGGCTTTCTCAAAACCTACATACTCTTCGGGATAACTGGAACTGTTGTTACTGCATGCGGCAAGGATAAAGAGAAGCCCTGCGGTTCCTGCCATTTGTTTGCAAAATCTTTTCATGTCGTTTTAATTTAGTTTAGTTTATATAGTTCATGAGTAAAGACAGGAGCAAAAAAGAAATTCCCTATGGCGATAGAAATAAAAAGTGTTAAAGGCTAATTGATGATATACCTCAGATAATAGAGAAAATAAGATGATGGACTCTGACTGTTTATTAGAGCAGTATTTCTTTCAATCGAATGGTTGCTTTCTGCAATTGCGCATCCACCGTTTTTGTACTGATGCCCAACTCTTCTGCTACTTGTGCATAGGTTTGTTTTTCTTCGCGGATGCGGATAAAGACTTCACGGCAACGTTCCGGTAGCCGGTCGAGAGCTTTTACATAGCGGGAAAAAAGCTCCTCGCTGATCAGAGTATCTTCAGGTGATACTGCTTGATCGGAGTGTTCATGTAGGGTTTCTGTTGATAGGGTGGGGCGGCGCTCCTCTTTTTCTATATAGTTGAGAGAAGCATTCTTTACGAGTATGAAACAGTAATCTTCGATATTGGTAATTTCTAATAATTGCTTACGGTGTTCCCAGAGTTTCATGAAAACATCGAGCACAATCTCTTGCGACCATTCTTCGTGGTGAGTGTAGTAATAAGCAATACGGAACAGACGGTCATACGTCATATCATAAAAATCTCGGAAAGCAGTTTGCGAATCCTGCTCGCTCATTTTCCGTAGATACCTTCTGACTTCCTGTTCTGTCATATTGTCGTTTCATGTAATCAGCGGACAAAGGTAAGAGTTTCAAATTAAATATCCTATTTTGTGTGCTTCTTGTCTTTCTAAAATGTTGATTAAAAGATGGAGTTCTAGCAGAACTTGATAGATTGGTTAAAGTGTACTAATCAATGATATTAGCAAATATTTGCTTCTACCGTAGCTGTTGTTTTCATGATACTTCTGTTACTTTTTCAGGAATATAGATTTTTATTATCTTTTCAAACTTTGAGCTATATATTTATTTGAAGTGTAGATGAAGAATGACATTAATCTTTCTTTCGTAAATGTGTTTTGATCATATCCTCTGAAAGCATAGTCGTTTATTCATGTTCCACAGCTGCAAATTTAAGTAATATTCTATAAAATCAAAGCAAAATACAAAATAAAATCTAAAATACTTGCAAATACATATTGTTTGAATATGTATTTGGTTAAGTGTTTATATTACATTTATATCTGTTTTTAATCAAGAAGATAGTGATTATATGATTGCTTTAAAAAGCAAAATGATAGAAATATGCTTTGTTTTAGAGAATAATAAAGATTCTTTTGTTGTTAATAACATAAAAATAGCATCGCTTTATAGAAAAAGGCATTAATGTTAACATAAAAGCAAATGTAAACTATGAGTTTGTTTTTTAGATATAATCTCATTGATTACATTCAAATGAAATTTTTCATAACGAACAAGCTATTTTGAATAATAAAAAATAACTGTTGAGAATTTGCTTTTCATAAGTTCTGCTAGAACATGGTAGATTCTAGTATTAACACATATATTTAAGAGAGCTTATGGAGAAAAAAATTGTTTTATCATTAGCCTGCCTACTTATTGGAATTGGCTTGGCGATTGCGCAAACTCCAAAAACAGTGACGGGACTAGTCATTTTTGAAGAAGACAATCAGCCTATTGTAGGTGCATCTGTTTTGATTAAAGGTACAAACCAGGGGGCGGTAACAGATCTCGATGGTAAGTTTACACTTACTAATGTGCCGGGTACGGCAAAAATACTGAGAATAACCTACGTCGGCATGCAGACGATAGAGGTGAATATAAAAAGCGGGACGATGAAAATCGTGATGAAACCGGATGCTGAAGTTTTGGAAGAAGTAGTGGTTACCGGTATGACAAAGATGGATAAACGACTTTTTACAGGTGCTGCGACCAAATTGTCCAGTGAAGATGTGAAATTGGATGGTTTGGCAGATATTAGCCGTTCGTTGGAGGGACGTGCGGCAGGTGTATCTGTACAAAATGTTTCCGGAACTTTCGGTACAGCTCCTAAAATACGTGTTCGTGGTGCTACATCTATTTATGGTAGTTCTAAACCGTTGTGGGTAGTTGATGGTATCATAATGGAAGATGTTACGGAAGTAAGTGCCGATGAGTTGTCTTCTGGTGACGCCGTTACATTGATTAGTTCTGCCATTGCAGGTCTGAATGCAAATGATATTGAGAGTTTCCAAATTTTGAAGGATGGATCTGCGACTTCTATTTATGGTGCACGTGCCATGGCAGGTGTGATTGTAGTTACTACCAAGAAAGGGCAGGCCGGAAAAAGTCATATTTCCTATACCGGTGAATTTACCATGCGTATGACTCCGAGATATGCCGACTTCAATATTATGAATTCACAGGAACAGATGGGAGTTTACAAAGAGATGAAGGAGAAAGGCTGGTTAAATTTCTCGGATACTTATCGTGCTGCTCAAAGTGGTGTCTATGGTAAGATGTATCAGTTGATGAATACTTATAATCCGGTGACCGGTACATTTGCCTTGGAACACACAGACACTGCAATGAATGATTATTTGCAGGAGGCTGAGTACAGAAATACAGATTGGTTTGATGCACTATTCAGTAATTCTGTGATGCATAATCATTCTGTCAGTCTTTCATCTGGTACGGAAAAAGCTTCTTTCTATGCCTCTTTAAGTGCTATGGCCGATCCGGGATGGTATAAAGATAGTGAGGTAAACAGATATACGGCTAATCTGAATGCTACATATAATATTTCAAAACAGCTATCCATTAATCTTATATCTTCGGCAGCCTATAGGAAACAAAAGGCTCCTGGTACTTTGAGCCAAAGTGTGGATCCTGTATATGGTGAAGTGAAGCGTGACTTTGATATTAACCCGTATTCGTATGCGTTGAACACTTCCCGTGCATTGGATTCGAAGACAATGTATACCCGTAATTATGCTGATTTCAATATCCTTCATGAATTGGATAATAACTATATGAATCTGGATGTGGCAGATTTAAAGTTCCAGGGGGAGTTGAAATGGAAACCTATTACGGGGTTGGAATTTTCAGCATTGGGAGCTGTGAAGTATTCTGCAACTTCACAAGAACACCTCATTACGGATGATTCTAACCAGGCTATGGCTTATCGTGCTATGCCTGATGCTACGGTACGTGATCGTAACCCCTTCTTGTATACTGATCCAGATAACCCATATGCATTACCTATTAGCGTATTGCCCCAAGGAGGTATTTATCAACGTACGAACTATAAGATGCTGGGATATGACTTCCGCGCTACTGGAAGTTGGAATCATGTATTTGTCGAAAAACATATTGTGAATCTTTTTGCCGGTATGGAGACAAACTCTTCCGATCGTAATAAGACTTACTTTAATGGTTGGGGTATGCAATATACGCAGGGCGAAATTCCGTTCTATACTTATCAGTTCTTTAAAAAGAGCATAGAAGAGGGTACTGACTATTATTCATTGACTAATACCCGTTCTAGATCAGCAGCTTTCTTTACAAACGCTACTTATTCTTATCAGGGTAAATATACGGTGAATGGTACTTATCGTTATGAGGGTACTAACCGTTTAGGCAAGAGTCGTAGTGCACGCTGGTTACCCACATGGAATATATCAGCAGCATGGAATATGCACGAGGAGGAATTCTTTGAGTCATTGAAACCGGCTTTGGCACACTTTGCTTTGAAGGCTTCTTATTCTTTGACCGGAGATCCGGGGCCGAATACGGTTACTAACTCTACCATGGTATTAAAGAGTTATAAACCTTATCGTCCGTTTGCCAACATTCAGGAAAGTGGTCTAAAGATTATAGATTTGGCAAATGACGACCTGACTTATGAGAAGAAACATGAGTTGAATATTGGTGCAGATATGGGATTCCTGGACAATCGCATCAACTTTGCTATTGACTGGTATAAACGTGATAACTATGATTTGATTGGTGTGATACAGACTCCCGGTGTCGGAGGACAAATTCGTAAACTGGCTAATGTGGCTACCATGAAATCACATGGTGTTGAATTTACGCTTTCTACACGAAATATTCAAACGAAAGACTTTGGGTGGACTACGGATTTTATCTTCTCTCAGGCAAAAAATGAAGTTACAGACCTGGAATCGGATGCAGAAGTTATTGACGTGGTTTCCGGTACAGGATTTGCACTTAAAGGTTATCCGGTACGTGGGTTATTCTCGTATCAGTTTAAGGGATTGAATGAAGATGGTTTACCTACTTTTATTGATCAGAATGGAAACTTGACGAGTGATGGTAATGATATTGATTTTCAAAGTCAGAAACTGGATTATCTAAAATATGAAGGTCCGACTGATCCTACTATTACCGGTAGCTTCGGAAATATATTCCGTTACAAAGGGTTTAAACTGAATGTATTTATCACTTACTCATTCGGTAATGTTATTCGCCTGGATCCCGTATTCAGTAACGAATATACGGATCTGACTTCTATGCCGAAAGAGTTTAAAAATCGTTGGGTACTGGCAGGTGAAGAGAGTATAACCACAATACCAACGATTGTAACGAAGCGGCAGAGCGATACTGATAATCACTTAAAAACTCTTTATAACGCATACAATTATTCTACGGAACGTATAGCTAAAGGGGATTTTATTCGTATGAAAGAAATATCAGTTTCTTATGATTTCCCGAAGAAGTGGTTAGAGAAAATATTTATTAATGATCTTTCTTTAAAGTTGCAAGCTACTAACTTGTTCCTGATCTATTCGGATGATAAACTGAACGGACAAGATCCTGAGTTCTTCCGTTCCGGTGGTGTAGCAGCTCCTGTACCTAAGCAGTTTACATTGACTTTGAGACTTGGTATTTAAAACATTAAAAGCTAATTAGATTATGGAAAAGAAATATATATATTATCCATTTATGGTATTGGCGATGACTGTAGCATTGTCATCCTGTGACGACTTTTTGGATGAAATGCCGGATAACCGTACAGAACTGGATACGGAAGCCAAAATAACCAGCATGCTGGTATCTGCTTATCCTGAAACTAACTATGCATTGCTGGCTGAGATGTCATCTGATAATGCGGATGATAATGGTGGCACCTGGACTGCGTATAACAAGTTGCAGGAAGAAGCCGCTACTTGGAAGGATGTGACATATAAGGAAGAAGACAGCCCATATTCTTTGTGGAATGATTGCTATAAGGCGATTGCAGCAGCTAATGCAGCTCTGGATGCTATTAATACTATGGGAAACCCGTCATCTTTGGATCCTCAGAGGGGAGAAGCATTGTTATGCCGTGCCTACAACCACTTTGTTCTGGTCAATATTTTTAGTAAGGCGTATAGTCCGAAAACCAGCACTACGGATTTAGGCATTCCATATATGACTCATTTGGAAACTACCGTGTCTCCTGAATATACTCGCGGAACTGTAGCGGAAGTCTATGAAAAAATTGCAGCTGATATAGAAGCCGGACTACCTTTATTGAATGATGCTATTTATTCTGTTCCTAAATATCATTTTAATAAAAAAGCCGGATATGCTTTCGCAACACGTTTTTATCTTTATTATGTAAAGGATGATAAATCAAACTATGATAAGGCCATTCAGTATGCAACGGTGGTTCTGACAGAAAATCCGACGGCAATGTTGCGGGACTGGGCTACTGTCGGAGCACTGAGTCCTAATAACTCTATCCGTGCCACTGCATTTATCAATGTAAGCGAGAAGGCTAATCTGTTATTATATTCAACGAGTTCTTCATGGGGAAGAATTCACGGACCTTATGGGTTAGGAGAAAAATATACTCATAATGATATGATAGCCAATAAGGAGACTTGTAAGACAATCTCTATCTGGGGTGGTTATTCCATGCTTTATTTCAGCATACCGTCTTATCAGGGACTTCCCAAAGTTATAATGGGAAAGATGGCTGAATATTTTGAAATAACAGATCCTGTGAATGATATCGGTAATGCTCATGTGATGTTTCCAGCTTTCACAACTGATGAGGTAATTCTGAATCGTGCTGAAGCCTACACAATGAAAAAAGACTATACGAAAGCAGCAGCAGATTTGGATACATGGATACATGCTTTCACTAAATCCACGAATACTGTAACGGTAGAGTCTGTCAATGCATTGTATGGAGAATATTCAGAAGCAACCGGTACGGGTATGAAATTTTATACTCCGAAAGCTCCTACTCCTAAAAAGGCGCTGCATCCTGATTTTACGGTAGAATCGGGTACACAAGAAAACCTTATTCATGCAATTTTGCATGTACGCCGTATATTGACCTTGCATGAAGGCTTGCGTTGGTTTGATATTAAGAGATATGGTTTGGAAATTTATCGTCGTACTGTATATAACAATGAAATTACTGTGAACGATGAATTGAAAGCGGATGATTCACGTCGGGCTATTCAGTTACCGCAAAGCGTAATAACAGCAGGATTGGAAGCTAATCCGCGTAATTAATCGGTTAATTTTAAAAAGAAAAATTATGAAGAAATATTTATATATATTAGGCATAGCGGCTTCATTGCTGAACTTTACAAGTTGTAGCGAAGATGATCTGGACCCTAAGAGCATTTTTGAAGATCAGCCGACAAGTGAACAAAATGATTTTGATAAATGGATCCTCGCTAACTATACAATGCCTTATAATATCGCATTGAAATATCATATGGAGGATATTGAATCTAATCATGATTATACTCTGGCTCCTGCTGATTATGATAAATCGGTGAAGTTGGCGCATATCGTGAAGTATGCATGGCTGGAAACCTATGATGAAGTGGCGGGTATCGACTTTACGCGTCAGTATGTGCCCAAAGTTCTTCATTTGGTAGGTTCCGCTGCCTACGAGGACAATGGAACGATGGTACTTGGTACTGCGGAAGGTGGGTTAAAGGTTACTTTATATCTTGTAAACAATCTGAAGATAGATGCAGATTTTCTGAATGAGTACTATTTTAAGACCATGCATCATGAGTTTGCCCATATCCTTCACCAGACAAAGAGTTATGATCCAGATTATGACCGTATTTCCGAGGGGCTTTATGTGAGTGGTGACTGGTATCTGGAGTCTGATGAAGATGCGTTGGCAAGTGGTTTCATTTCTCCTTATGCAATGAGCGAACCTCGTGAAGATATTGCGGAAGTTACTTCTATTTATATCACAAATACGGCTGAGTATTGGGCGAAACAGATGGAAACAGCCGGAACCAAAGGTGCTGAAATCATCAATCAGAAATTGACGATTGTAAAGAATTACATGCAAACAGCATGGAACATTGATATGGACGAACTCCGTGACGTTGTTCAGCGTCGTATGAGTGATGTTGTGACCGGAGAAATTGATTTGGAAACACTTAAATAAATATGAGAAATGATGAAAAAAATATATTATATTCTATTTTTATTGCTCGCCGGATTCTGCTTCAACTCATGTGTAAGTGAAGAAGAGGACTTATTTGATAAGTCGGCAGCTGAAAGGATGAATGAAGCTTTGACTAAATATAAAGCTATTCTTCAGGATGATCCGCAGGGTTGGGTAATGGAGTTCTATCCGAGCGACCGTTCGATGGGTGGATATACTTATACTGCAAAGTTCGATAATGGTAAGGTTGATATGACTTCGGAATTATCTTTAAATTCCAGCAGCGGTGATAAATGGCCGGCTGGTACGGTAGTGACTTCGTATTACCGGGTTATCTCCGAACAAAGTGCACTTCTTACATTCGATACTTACAATTTGTTGTTCCATTTCTTTTCAGAACCAAGAGGGTCCAGTGATGTTGACGGATATGCCAGCGACTATGAGTTTGTGTTTATGGAAGTGAGTGAAGACCGCATTGTACTAAAAGGAAAGAAATATGGCAATAAGATGGTCATGACTAAACTGACTGAGAGTGCTGGTAGCTATATGCAAAAGGTACTGGATATGCAGGAAAAAATATCTGCTGTGCCTCGCATGAAAATGATAGTAGCCGGAAAGGAGTATACCATCAGCATGGTAGGCAAATTGCTATCTTATACGGATAAAAAGGAAGACAGTTCTTTGGAGAATATAGATATGGCTTATATTTATACTCCTGAGGGATTCAGACTTTATGAGCCGCTTACTGTTAATGGAGTAACTTTTCAGGAATTTGTTTATGATGAGGCGAGTGATATTATAAAAGGAAAAGATGCGGATGTTTCTTTCCCTTATCCCACTGCTCTGGAGTTATTCTGTGGAACTACGTCCCAATGGTACTTCACTTTTGACTCGAGTAAAAAGACAGGCGAAATGGATGAAGACTTGCTGAAGCTCTTTTTTGCAGCGTATGATGAAAATTTAGATTTTTACGGAGAACAATTCTTGGAGTGGTATTTAGGAGCTAATCCTTTATATCCATCTCAAGACACCAATCCTTATTGCATGGGATGGCTCTCAGGGCGATATTATATTTGTCATGGTGTAAATTTGTCTATTGTTGATGAGGCTTCAAAGAAAATTGCTATTCAGGCAACAGCTGAAGGATTTAATTATAGTTTCTACTCTTACTTGGATCCCGTTGTTGAATATATTGATGAGCATAGCCCGTATGTTGTGGAGTTTGATAATGACAAACAGCCAACTAAGGTTAAGTTTGTTAGTGCGGCGGACAGTAAGGTATGGTTTAGCGTAGAGCTATGAATGGTAATCGGAAATTTCTGAATTTAGTTTGAATTCTTAATTTAAAACAAGTGTATGAAGAAAAATGCTTTTATAGGATTATTGCTTTTGTGGGTTCTTGCATTTATTTCTTGCAATAATGAGAATAATATACCTACTAAAGTAGATACTAATTTCGATAAAATTGGTGAGATACATAATGCAGGACTTGATTATATCCTGGAAAATCTGCATATTGATAAAGTTATAAGCAGAAGTTCAGCCAGTTCGGAGGTTCATGAGATTTCTGCGGTAATATATGCACAGGTTAACGAATTAAGTTCTCAGTACATTACCCAGTTGATTGCTGAAGAAGATACGGATGTACAGGATGCCTTTAGACAATATGGTGGAGAAAGTAAATTGTTGAGCGATATTGTTGCTATAGATAATTCTTCTTTAGAAGTAGATGATGCGGCTAAAGTTCTTTCTAAAGAAGCAAATATCTATCTTTCCCAATATTTACGACTTGTAGATTCTCAATATGATAGTGATGCTGATTTTCAGAATAAGTTGCGAGCTATCGGTTCATTGATAACTGAAAAGTTTACAACTGTTGAAGAACAAATGATATTGCTGCCAGTAACATCTGTTGGTGAATACTCATTTCAGTATTGGAACGAAAATGCTTGGAAGTGGTATGCTAAATTTGGTACGTATGGCTATGAGATGAAAAGTCAGGTTCGATCTAAAATCTGGAAATCAGATGTAGCAGGTGGCGCTGTTGCCGGGTTACATTTATGGTTTAGCGGAACGGGGGCAGCACTTGCCGCTACAGGACCTAGTGGCTGGACTGCAATAGGAATGATTATAGCAGGAAAAATCATTGCAAGCATCAGCTTGTGCATTGTTAGTTTCTATTTGGTCAGATCAAGGAAAGATTGCTACATGAACAGAAAAACAATTTCAAGTATACTAGTTATTGTTATTGTGCTTTTGGTTGGGGTTCCGTTCTTTATGTATGGAGACGATGGATACTCGTTTCCTCAAGCATTATTGATGACTGTTCTGATAGATGTATTATGCTATTTACCTAATAATATTGGGGTTGTCAAAGAAGCAAAAGAAACTTCAGCCTTAAAACAAATACTGAAGTATATAATAGTGGCGGCACTTATTATGTTGTTACTGATATTCTTTGATAGTAAACATTCTTTCGCAGAATCGTTGTGTATTGCATTGGGAGTAACTTTCTTTATTTATCTCTCTGATACAATTATTAATGCTTCGGTTCGAAAACTTTTAAAAACTAAAAAATAAACTGTTTAGCGTATGAAAAAAATAAATATTTTATGGATGCTGATAGGATGCCTGTTCTTGGTAACGTCCTGTTCAGATGATGATGATTCTGCCGTTGCATCCTTACAGGTGATAAAGTCTGATGTATCTTTCACTGCCATTGCAACTACCGGCACTATAGAGGTACAAAGTACTTCTGCCATTACAGCGGTAAGCAATCAGGATTGGTGTACGGTTACTGTTAACGGTAATGTCGTGACAGTGGCGGTTCCTACTTATACAGGTCTTGTGGGCCGAAATGCTGTTGTTGAAATATCGAATGCTTTAGATGGCAAAGTTCGTGTACCTGTGTCACAAGCCGGTGGAGTATGGTATGTGAAAGGTGATGATGCGTATGGCCTTTCTGACGAAGAAAGTACTATAACAATCCCTGTGAAGAGTGATTATGACTATACCGTAGATTTGCCGGCTTGGATAACCGGTGAGAAAGTAAAAGAAGGTTATAATTTAACTTTAGCAGAGAATACGACAGGAAATGCTCGCAAAGGAACCGTTACGTTCACGAGCGAAAGAGGCGCGAAGAAAATCGTGTTTCTACAGTTTGGAATCAATGATATTGCAGGTACCTACGAGGCTACGTATTCTGTCTATGGAGATAATGACCAGCTGGTTGAAGAGACGAAGACTTTCAAGCTTGTTCAGGATGCAGAAAATGAGGAACTGTTTTATGCGGAAGAATTGAGCTCTATAGGTGGCTTGGTGATACCGCTGAAATTTAATAGTGAAACCTATCAGTTAAGCGTATTTGCGGGACAATACCTTGGGTATATTGCATCGAAGGGGTGGTATCTATATACCGTGGTGACCAGTGAAGCGGGATACGTTCATGCTGATGCAGCTTTGGCTTATTCGGCCATCGCGGAATTTGATTTGGATGATGAGGTCGTAATGCTATCCTTCCCCTTCAAGGACGAGAAAGGATTTAGCTTTGCGACATCAGACGGGACAATAAAGAGCTATCTTGACGGATTGGAGGTATATGTATTTAAATCACAATCACCTTCGTTTAGCGGTGGTAATGCTCTCGGTTATTATGATATGTTCAAAAACCTTTCTATAAAGAAGGTTGAATTGAAAGAATAAAGAATTCTCTCTGACAAATAAGGTTTAATTTTTATTTTAAATCTGCGAGGGAGGCATTTCTGTGAAGAAGTGCCTCTTTTATTCGTTCGGGAAAAAAATGCGCGTCTATTCCTCAACGAACATCAGGTCGCTAATAATACCGTCCGATATGAATATACCCTTCCGTGTTAGGTATAGATAATCATCTTTCAACTTCAGCTTGCCGCTTTTTAGATAAGGGAGTGCCATGTCCATACAATATTGCCACAAGTCTGTGCCGAACGTTTGTTTCACGTATTGCATGGACACTCCCCACATGGTGCGGATGGCCGTCATGATACATTCGTTATAGCGGGTGGCGATATCCCGATATTCGGTTTCAAATTCCCGGTGACCTTTTTCAATGGAGCGCATGTACTCCTTTAGGGATGCTACATTCCATTCGCGCGAGTCTCCATTAAAGGAATGTGCGGACGGTCCACATCCCAGATAAAGGATACCTTGCCAATAAGAAGTATTGTGTCGGGAGTACATTCCCGGTTTGCAGAAATTGGATATTTCGTAGTGTTCGTATCCAGCGGCAGAAAGGGTGTCTATCAATGTGGAGAAGAAGTTCAGGCTACTGTCCTCATCTACTTGAGATACAGAGTGCTGTTGCAGCATTTTGTAAAGTGGTGTACCTTCTTCGTAAATCAGATGGTAGGCTGAAATATGTTCTACATCAAGACTGACAGCCTGCTGTAAATCCTGTGCCCAACGTTGCTCAGTCTCTCCGGGCAAACCATAAATTAAATCGATGCTGATATTCTGAAAACCTGCTTGCCGACAGCGTTTTACTGCTTCTATGGCTTGTGTGGCATTGTGCCGTCTGTTCAATAATTGCAGTGTTGCATCATCAAAAGTTTGTATTCCCATGCTGATGCGGTTGAACGGTAGAGTGTGCAACATTCCGATATATTCTTCCGTAAGGTCATCGGGATTTGCTTCAAGCGTTATTTCTGTTGCTTCCCTCATTCCGTAAACCTGTTCAATCGTTTTGAAAACCTCCTTAAAGTCTTCCTCCGATAACTGTGACGGTGTACCTCCACCGAAATAAATGGTTTCAACAGCTTCCCCTTTCAGATATTCCTTGCGTTCCGTCAACTCCCGGCAAAGGGCACGGATATATTGCGATTTCAATTCCGAACGTGTAGTGGAATAGAAATCGCAATAAATGCAACGTGTCTTGCAGAAGGGGATATGTATGTAGATGCCTGCCATAATTATATTGTTTCTGTAGAAGAGCTTTCGTAGCTCTTACTTTGGCGGCAAAGATAACTATTCCTTCCGAAACTTATATCAGGAGAGAGAAACCGTCTTTACCGTCCCGTCAGAGAAATAAATGGTTATAGTGTCTCCGGTCTGTTTAAAGGACTTTACAGGTGTCAGTTCCTTTTTAGTAAATGGCTTGCCACTCTTTTTCCATAATTGTAGTGTGATAAAGACTTTATCACCGGAATGAGTTGTGACTGCATTGATTACAGAACATTTATTACTTACCGGATGTAGCCCTTCAGTCTGTACAAATTCTACTTCCGACCAACCCTGGAGATTGATAAGTGCTGTTTGATAGGCACCATTATCCATGCAGTAGGCAGTGTATCCTCCGGCCTTTTGTTCCTTTGTAACAATGGGACTTTCTAATTCCGGTAATGAATAGTGTCCGTAACGTAATTCTGTCGTAAGCGGGAAAGAAACTTTGTCTACACGCAGAATACCGTTAGGAAGCGGAATATCTGCCAGACGGAATTTGATTTCCGGGTTTGTTTCAAGTTCTGCATCCCGGTAGTAAATTCCGTCTTCAAACTTTTTGAATGTATAGAGGCGCAATACTTCCCATTCTTGTTTGTCATTCAGTACAGCATAGTTCATGGACACTTTACCATCTGGGCTGTCTGCCATCCAGGGGAATGCAGTGTTATAAGACAGTTTATTATAATTTTCGGTAGAACGGAATTTCTGCCAGTCTTTGGCAACTGTTTCATGGCACCATGCACGTATTTCCGAAGTACCGCTATTGGGATAGTTGGTCACTAAAGTATTGGAACCTTCCATAAACTTATTGTATACTTTGCCGGATTGAAGTTCTTTTTCCCAAGCTCCGTTATTCTCGATAGCCGTCCAGAACGGATTATCGGCAGGTAATAATAATCCAAGGAACGCTTTTCCCATCCAGTAAACGCTGCCACGGCAGCTATAAATCTGTACGGCAGGCTCAAAAGCCCCATAAAATCCCAGTGTTGGTACCCGGTCTTCCATTAATGCAGGATTTTCAAGGAATTGAAGCAAGGTGGAAGAGGCAATGCGGCGCATCCAGCCATAGTTGATAGACGGATCATTGAGCCACCCCATCAGCGGGAAGGGTACAGCGGCAGCTATACGGTACGTAATACTGCGTCCATACATATTCATTTTTCCATCTTCGGCAAACATGTAGGGATAATTAGGGACTAGGTCACGGAAGTTGCTGACAAACTGTCGTCCGGCTTCCGGATTGAATTTCTCACCGTAGTAATGCGCCCAAATCATACCATACATCTGAAAAGCCCACATACTATAATAATCATAGGCCGGACTATCATTATACCATCCATATCCACGATATTGTGCCAGTGATTTTTGCAGCAATTCATCCATATAACCGTCTTTGACCTCATAACCCTGATCTTTGAAGAAAGACATGACGAATATATTGAAGAAGCGCCAGTTAGAACCGATTGTAGGCCCGTTGCCATAACTAAGCATCAATGCGGCAAGATCATCTTTCTCCTTTTGAGTCAATGGTTCCCAGATAATTTCAGGCATCACGGTAAGTGACAGGGCAAGTGCTCCGAACTCAACAAGCGTCTGGCTTGGCCCGCCTTTGAGATGCTGAATATATCCGGACTTCGACGGATCACTCATATTGCGTAACTGTTGCCGGTAATAATCTCCGACTTTGATTCCATTCAGTACCAGATCCGGATTTTCTTTTAGTAGCGGAATTGCTACGAACATAGTGCGGCAAAGTCCCTCCAAATTCTCCGTTTTATTAGGTTTTCCATCTGTTGGATAACTCTTTCCCGGCTGTTTCGGGAAATGCATCGGATCGTCCGGTGTGTGGATGTAGCTGAATGCTCCGTCCAGTAAATAGGTTGCAGCATCAAGCCAATGTTGGCGAGTCATACCGGTGAGAGGACTCAACTTGTAGTCCGGTTGTACTAAATGAAATACGGAATCATTTTTAGCCTGTGGCAGGGAGGCATTTACTTTTAATGAAACTAATAAAGTAAATAGTAATAATCCTCCGGTCATTTTTGAGAATACAATTTTCATCATTGCGTGTGTATTACATGGTAAGAATATTCTTATTTATTTTTCTCTGCAAAGAAAAGGAATTCTCTGTAATGTAAACGGCTACTTTAGTGCCAAAAAGGGTGAAATTTAGATCAATATTGTCTTTTGGGGCTTATCAGCTCCTTATCCGAATCGTATCTGGACCGTACTTGCTCCGTACGTTCTTCGGTCAGAAGTACCTCTGGACGGAGAAACTACGGACTTGGTACGGAGCAAGTACATCCCGGGTACGTCCCGATATAGAATTATTGGAATATAATATTACCAATGGATAAGATACTTTTAGATATATTTACGTATATTTGTCGGGTGTTATTAATTATATTCTAAACCGAGTTAACCATGAAGGTAATGTTTACAATGAAAGAAAAAATCTGGAGTTTTGTGTTTTGCTTTGGAATATTTTTCCCTTTGGTATGTCAGGCCATCGCAACACCTAAGCCAAATACTCTGGTGTTTAAGTCTTCATCCATATTGAACAGTTTGCCCAGTAAAGATGTGCAATCTGTCTATCAGGATCGCGACGGATATATCTGGATATCTACCCGTAATGGACTTTTCCAATATGATGGTTATTCTCTTACTACTTATAAATCCAATCTTTTTCGCACTGATTTGCTGACCAATAATAATGTTTTTTGTGTGGCAGAGGATGCAAAACACCGTCTTTGGATTGGTACTTACAGTGGTCTGAATGTTTTGGACAAGAAAACGGGTGCGATACGGAAAATAGATCATCCGGAGATGAATGGTAATAGTATCCCTCAAGTCCTGATAACCAGTGATGAACGTATTCTGTTTGCAACAGATTGGGGAGTGTATGAGTATCAGGAAGATAAAGATGATTTCTTATGCCATGGTGGCGAAAATACAGGGAATGTGATGCCCAGGACTGCCATCAAATCTCTGTTTGAAGATGACCGGGGAGATATTTGGATTGGAACATGGGATGCAGGGTTGTATCGTTATGAGAAGAAAACCGGGAAATATTTCAGATACCCGCGGTTGAATGAACAAAACTCTGCTCATTATGTATTTCAGGACAGTCAAAAGAATATTTGGGTAGGTACTTGGCGTGGCGGTTTGGTTTTGTTGAAAGATGCCTACCAGCCGGATAAGACCACTTGGATTACTTATCGGTATGATGAAAAGAACCTTGCCGGTATCTCGGATGATATTATCTATGCGTTATCCGAAGATCTTAATACTCATTCTTTATGGGTAGGAACTCGTAAAGGACTCAGTGTACTTCCGTTGACAGGGAATTACACGGGTGCTGAGACTTTCAGTAATTATTATCCCAGTGAATCGGATAGTTCTATAGCCAGTGACGAAGTGGCTTCCCTTTTGCGTGATCGTCAGGGACTGATGTGGGTAGGTATGATTGGTGGAGGTGTAAACAAAGTGAGTACTCGAAAAGCTGATTTCTATTGGGATCAGTTGTTGGAAGTCAAACGAATGCTGAAGACTACTTCGGTTCGCAGTATTTTGCTGGATGATGAAGGATTACTTTGGCTGGGAATAGGAACTTATGGATTAGGGGTGAAGAATCGTCAAACCGGGAAATTCACTTATTATACTCAAATGCCTGAATTCGACCGTTATCGTGGTATTTCTACGGTTATGTCTATGATGCAACATTCCGTAACAGGACATATTTGGATTGCAGCTTATGACGGAGGAGTTTATGAGGTAGATAAGAAGGCGCCTGTGGCACAGAGGGTGAGGAATTATTATGCTCAGGATGCGCCGTGGTTGGCAGGTTCCTGTGTTTTTCATATCTATGAAGACTCAAAGCACAACCTTTGGTTTGCTACGCGTAATGGAGTTTCAATGCGTACAATGGATGGAGAAGCGGTGCGGTTGGATACTTTGCAAGTAGGAAATAGCCAGATGAGAAACGTTCCGACTATGTATATGACCGAAGGAAATGACGGAGATATGTGGGTGGCTTCCAATACACATGGAGTTTTTCGGCTTCATTGTGATGAAAAAGGGAGCTATACCGTTTCATGTTATTCTGCTACGAATGGAAAGCTCAACAGTGTGTATGCCGATTGTCTTTACACAGATGCCAAAGGACGCATTTGGGTAGGAACAGGAGGCAGTGGACTGAATCTGTATGATGAAGCAACCGACACTTTTCTTCCGGTACATGCGAAATGGAATCTTCCGGGAGATGCGGTTGTCAGTATCAGGAGTGATAAAGAGGGTGATTTATGGTTGGGTACGAATGCCGGATTGATAAAACTTGCCCTATCGGATAACTTGGAAAGTGCGACATTCCGTTTGTACACCACAGTAGATGGTTTGCAGGACAATATATTTATTCGTAGTGCCCAGGCGGTTGCAGCTGACGGTGAAATGTTCTTCGGCGGACACCGGGGATATAATAGTTTTTATCCTGAGAATCAGCAGGAACAGCCTTTTTCTTCTTCTGTGATAGTGACTGACATTAAGATTTTCAATCAGTCATGGGGAAATCTGCCAGCTAAAGAGCGAATGGAGATTTCAGAACTTTCACCTGCTTTTGCAGATGAGATACAGCTGGACCATTGGCATAATAATTTCAGCATCGAATTTTCGGCATTGGAGTATGCTAATCCGGAGAGAAACCAGTATGCTTATCAGTTGGCAGGTTTCGATTCTGACTGGCAATATACGGGTGGGTCCAAGCGGTTTGCTTATTATAATAACCTGAAGCCCGGAACTTATACTTTCCAATTGAAAGCTTCTAATGCCAATGGCATTTGGGATGATGAAATGCTTCGGATGAAAGTCGTTATTTTGCCGCCTCCCTGGAAAACATGGTGGGCTTACACCTTATATATTATATGTGTTTGTGCTATTATCTATTATACTTTCCGGGTGATACGTAATCGAATCCGTTTGCGAAATGCGCTGCATTTGCGTGAGATGGAACAAGCTAAGGCAGAAGAGGTTAATCATGCTAAATTACAATTCTTTACTAATATTACTCACGAGCTACTGACTCCGTTAACCATTCTTTCTGCTTCGGTGGATGAGCTGAGAAGGACCGCACCCACGTATAAGGAGCAATATAGAGTGATGAATAACAATATCAATCGCCTGATACGTTTGCTGCAACAAATCCTTGAATTTCGTAAGTCGGAGACAGGAAATCTTAAGCTGCGGGTTTCCGAAGGTGACCTTACTCAATTTGTACATCGTAGTCTGGATAGCTTCCGCCCGTTGATGAAGAAGAAAGATATTCAGTTTCAGATTTCATGTTCACCCGATCCTTTCAACGCTTATTTTGATCCGGACAAACTTGATAAGATACTCTATAATTTACTGTCTAATGCTTCTAAATATAATCGTGCCGGTGGTCTGGTCAGTGTGGAACTGTCTGAAAATGAAGACCGAACAGCACGATTAGTGGTGAAAGACAATGGCCCCGGTATATCAGCAGAAGCCCAGAAGAACCTTTTCAAACGCTTTTATGAAGGAGATTACCGGAAGTTCAAGACTATTGGAACCGGCATCGGTTTGTCATTGGTACGCGATTTGGTAGTGCTGCATCATGGCACTATTACGGTAGAAAGTGAAGAAGGGAAAGGTACATTGTTTATTGTAAACTTCCCGGTTCTTCGTAATTCGTATGCGGAGGAAGAAATAGAAGAAAGTCTGCCGGCAGATGCGGAAGAAGCAAAGAAAGAACTGTTATCAGATGAGTTTGGCGAAAATGTCTCTGATGATGATAGTGAGGAACAATCCGAGCCGACTGCTATCCGGTCTTCGTACTCTTTACTGATTGTTGAGGACAATGAAGAGTTATTGCAGTTAATGACGAAATTGTTGGGTGCGGATTATATGGTTTACACAGCTAATAACGGTAAAGAAGCTATAGATGTGGTAGAGCAGGAAGAGATCGATCTGATTGTTTCTGACGTAATGATGCCTGAGATGGATGGCATTGAGTTCTGTCGGTATATTAAAAATAAGTTTGAAACATCCCATATTCCTGTAGTTTTGCTGACGGCTAAGAATAAGGAGGAAGACCGGGTTGAGGCTTATGAGTCCGGTGCTGATGGCTTTATCAGTAAACCTTTCAATCTGAGTGTTCTCCATGCACGTATCTCCAACTTGCTTCGGAGCCGTGAACGTATGGGAAAGGACTTCAAGAAACAGTTGGTATTTGAAGCTAAAGAATTGAATTACACCAGTGTTGATGAGGATTTCCTGCAACGGGCTATTGATTGTGTGCATCGTCATTTGGATGATCCGGATTTTGATCAGGCGAAGCTGTTGGAGGAGATGTATATGGCTAAATCGACTTTCTTCAGGAAGTTGAAGTCATTGACCGGTCTTACTTATGTTTCCTTTATCCGGAATATTCGTATGAAAGCAGCCTGTCGTATAATGGAAGAGAAGAAGAATATTCGTATTTCAGAATTGGCGTATGCTGTGGGTTATAATGATCCGCGTTATTTCAGTAATAGTTTTAAGAAAGAGTTTGGTATGCAACCTTCCGAATATATGGAGCGCTTTACTTCGAATGGCACAGTGGAAGATGATGTTCCGGAAACATAGAGCATATATTTATTAACCATCTTGTCTTTTATACTGCAAGAACAACTTCCGGAAAATGGAATGTTGTTCTTGCAGTCTTATTGTGTTACTTACCCATTTATTCGTTTTATACATTTCTTTTAAAACTCTCTCACATTTGAAAACTTATGTAGAATAATGTTTCATTTCATGTAGAAAATTGTGTCATGAGACAAATTAGCATCTGTTTGGGCTGTTGTAGAAGGCATATTGCTTTTTGCCCCCATACTTTTGTGTCGCAATCAAGAATGAAAATAATAGAGATTATTTTAGTTCTTGTTGTAAATAACAAACCAATGTTTAATCTTAAAATTAATGAGAAACATGAAAAACAAAAGAGGCAAATTGATTACAGTACTTTTTGTTGCTGCAATGTCTGTTAGTCTTTTTACAGGGTGTAGTGACGATGCTACAATTACTGGATTGGATGAAGGTGCATTGCCTGAATTGGCATCCGACACAAGGACTGTTACAGATGAGTTAATCGAATCAGATTCAATCAGTAACTTTAGTTTATTAGCTGCAACTGAATATAGTGATGCAGAGTTAAAAGAGCGCATAAGGAGTGGGTGGTGGAAACAGTATTATGAAGAAATTAGCACTGGATTTTATGAATTTAAGATTGCTTATCCTGTTCCGGTCTTTTTTGAATTCGTAAGTAAGAAAACAGGAGAGATAATTGATACTATTATCTTTTTCCCTGATCTTAAACTTTTATAGGAGCTATAAAATAATGAGATTTAATAATTAAATATATGTTTAATCTTAAAATTATTGCTAATGGAAAAGCAAGAAAATTTCTGTAAACGACAGGCACAAAAATTATGTCGATTATTTCCAGTTGCAATTTTATTGTTTTTGTTCTTATCTGTCCATCTTAAGGGATATAGTAATGAAACTTTCTCTTTAGAAGGTGTACAGCAAAATACAATAAAAGTGATTGGTACAGTTAAAGATACTAATGGTGAGCCAATTATTGGCGCTAATGTTATGGTGGTAGGTTCAGCCACTGGTGTTATTACTGATATTGATGGTAATTTTGTCCTAAATGCTCCTGCTGGGAGTAAGCTACAATTTAGTTTTATTGGTTATAAGGAACAAGTGGTTCCTGTAAAAAAAGGTATTAGTCTAAAAATAGTATTAGAAGAGGATTCCCAAATGCTGGGTGAAGTAGAAGTTGTAGCTTACGGTGTACAAAAGAAAGTATCCGTTACGGGTGCTATTTCCTCTATGAAAGGTGATGACTTGTTGAAAACTCCTGCAGGTTCCATATCTAATATCCTTTCCGGTCAGGTAACGGGTGTATCTTCCGTACAATATTCCGGTGAACCGGGTGCTGATGCGGCGGATATTTATGTGCGTGGTATTGCTACATTTACTGGCTCTTCTTCTCCATTGATTCAAGTGGATGGAGTAGAACGTGAAATGTCGCAGATTGATCCTAATGAAATCGAAAGCATTACTGTTCTGAAAGATGCTTCTGCTACGGCAGTTTTCGGTGTACGTGGCGCCAATGGTGTAATTTTGATTACTACGAAACGTGGAGCAGAAGGAAAAGCTAAAATATCCTTTTCTACTTCCGTTGGTGTGAATGTAAGAACAAAGGAATTGGAGTTTGCAAATTCGTATCAATATGCTGATTATGTCAATATGTGGCAAACGAATGATGGAGGTTCTCCTATATATTCAGATGAACAACTTGCTACGTTCCGTGACCATACGAATCCTATACTTTATCCTGATATTAATTGGATTGATTATTGTATGAACAAGGCTGCTATCCAATCGCAACACAATGTGAATATATCAGGTGGTACTGACAAAATGCGTTATTTTGTTTCAGCCGGTTTCTTTAATCAAAATGGTATGTTTAAGCAATTGGGTGCTACAAATGATTTTAATTTCAATTATGACCGTTACAACTATCGTGCGAATCTTGACTTCGATGTAACCAAGACAACGGTGTTGTCTGTCAATATTGGTGGCCGTATTGAAACGAAGCGTACTCCGGAATCTGATGAGGATCAGAATCAGTTATTTCGTAAGCTTTATTGGGCGGTACCGTTCGCTGGTGCCGGTATTGTAGATGGAAAACGTGTGGTTACTAATCCGGATATTGTACCGAGGCCGGGAACAGATGGGTTGGCTTCTTATTATGGTAAAGGATTCAGAACAAGAACAACTAATGTGCTGAACGTTGATTTGGCTTTGAATCAGAAATTGGATTTTATAACAAAAGGACTTTCATTAAAATTGAAGGGTGCTTATAATTCATCTTATTCAAATACAAAGAAAGGTACTTCTTCTGCCGCATATTATGTGCCTCTTGTTGATGACAACGGGGCTATCACTTACCGAAAAGAAGGATCTGATACTCAGATGAGTTATAGTGACGGAGACTTCGGAAAGGCACGTGATTGGTATATGGAATTGGCTTTGAATTATAATCGTAAATTTGGCGATCATAATGTGTCGGCGCTTGCACTTTATAACCAGTCGAAAAAATATTATCCCGGTGGTACCTATACCTATATTCCGTCTGGGTATGTTGGGTTGGTTGGACGTGTAACTTATGATTGGAAGACGCGCTATATGGCTGAATTCAATGTAGGTTATAATGGTTCTGAAAACTTTATAAAAGAAAACCGTTATGGATTTTTTCCTGCCGGTTCTGTAGGATGGGTTGTCAGTGAAGAGCCGTTCTTTGCTCCTTTGAAAAAGGCAGTCGGATATTTGAAATTGCGTGCTTCCGTAGGCCTTGTGGGTAATGATAAAAATGGTTCTGATCGTTTCATTTATTTACCCGGTAAATATAGTTATGGAGGTAGCGATGGGTATTTCTTCGGTCAGAATGTAAATAATAAAGTACCGGGTGCTTATGAAGCCAGTCAATCTAATCCGAATTCTAAATGGGAAACTTCTTTGAAGCAAAATTATGGCCTTGATTTTAGTGTATTGAATGACCGTTTAAGTTTCTCTGTGGACTATTTTATAGAAAATCGTAAGGATATTCTTTCAAAACCGGATTATTTGCCAAGTATTTTAGGTATGGTGCTTCCATTGGTTAATGTCGGTGAAGTGGAGAATAAAGGTTATGAGTTACAGGTGAAATGGAATGATCAACTGAATGATCAATTCCGCTATTGGACTACATTCAACATGTCATTTGCCAAAAACAAGATCGTATATAAGAATGAAGTGAAGCAGAATGAACCCTGGATGTATGAGACAGGTCGACGTATTGGCGCTCGTTCTATGTATAAGTTTTGGGGATTTTACGATGAGACAGCCGATGCGCGTTATCAAGAAGAATTTGGTCGACCCATTGCTGATCATGGCATAACACTGATACCGGGTGATGCAGTTTATGTTGACTTGAATAATGATGGAAAATTAGATGGTAATGATGCGACCCGTGATCTTGGTTATACTGATGTTCCGGAGTATACGGCTGGATTTAGTGCTGGATTTTCTTGGGGAAATTTTGATTTCTCTATGCAATGGACTGGTGCGTGGAACGTGGATCGCATGTTGAGTGAATTCAGGCAGCCATTAGGTGATACTCAGAATAAAGGACTGTTACTCTATCAGTATGAAAATACTTGGCGTTCTTCTGAAGATACCTTTACGGCAAAATTCCCCCGTATCACGAAGTCGCATTCTGATAATAATTTTAATAAAGGATCTGATTTATATCTGATGAATGCAAGCTATTTGCGTTTGAAGAATGTGGAAATTGGTTATAATTTTGATTTTCCTTTCATGAAGAAATTGAAACTGACGAATTGTCGGATGTATGTGAATGGATATAACCTCCTTACTTTCACCAACTTCAAATGGGGGGATCCGGAATCTCGTCAGAGCGATCGTCCTAATTATCCTTTGACTCGTGTGTTTAATATTGGTTTGAAAGTAGGATTTTAACCGTTTTCATTTGTAACTAAGAAATTAAGAATATGAAAAAACTGACAAAATGGTTTATTGCGACATTTGCGGGAGTATCAATTTTGTTCTCGTCATGTGTCGATCAGATAAAGTTCGGTGACAGCTTTTTGGAGAAGGCTCCTGATACAGGTGATATGAACCAGGATACAATCTTCGGAAAAGCCGACTATGCTCGTGCATTCTTATGGAAGACATATAGTAAATTGTATTATGGTCTTGCTACAAACTGGAATGATGTGGATGGTAAGATGAATACTGGTATGTTTGAGACAATGTCCGATTGTTGGCACAGTCATAATTCATGGGATGGTGTAAATCGTAAGTATTATTCGGGCGGATATAAAGCCAGTGATGAGGATGATGGAAACGATACTCGTTTTAATTATAAAAAGGAGAACTGTTGGGAAGCAATTCGTGCAGCATGGATGTTTGTTGAGAATGTAGGGCGTGTACCTGATATGGATGATGCTGAAAAAGCCCGTTTGGCTGCTGAAGCGAAAGTGATTGTGGCATCTCGCTATTTTGACTTATTTCGCCATTTTGGCGGCCTTCCGCTTGTAGAAAAAACTTATGGAGTGGAAGCTACTTATGAAATACCGCGTGCTACAGCTGAAGAGACTGTGAATTTTATGGTGAGACTGTTGGATGAAGCTTCCGGTGTGTTACCATGGAGTTTAGGTGCTGATGATACAAACTGGCAGGGACGCTTTACTAAAGCCGCCGCTATGGGATTGAAGTGTAAAATCTTATTGTTTGCTGCCAGTCCGTTATTTAATGATAACACACCTTATTGTAATGATAATCCGCAGATTGCTATCGATAATAGGCAAGCATGGTATGGTGGTTATAGTGCAGATTGGTGGGATCGTTGTTGGACGGCTTGTGATGAGTTCTTTGAGGAATTGGATAAGAGTGGTTTCTACTCATTGATACAACCCGAATCCGCAACTCCTGCTGCATACCGTTCAGCGTTCAATAAGCTTATTTTATTCGTGAGGCAAATACGGAATTACTCATTTCAACTCGTATTATCGGCAAATACAATTGGGATTGGTGGTATTATTGGGGCGAGTGGGTGACATTCGGTGGATATACCCCGACATTGGAATATATGCAAATGTTCCCTATGAATGATGGAAAACCTTTTACGGATGATTATTTGAAAGAGGGTGCGCAACCTTTCTTCGCTAATAATGATTACAATCAGCCGAATCGTGATCCTCGTCTTTATGAAACTATGTTGGTGAATGGTGCTCGTTATGGTGACCATGCAGCGGAAATGTGGGTTGGTGGTCGTGAGAATATTAGTGACTCACGCTTGGAAACAGGACCGGGAGCTACCGGCTTCCGTTGTTATAAGTTTTTTAAAGAAGGCAAGGGAAGTTTAGCCGGAAACTATTTGGAATGGCCTTATTTGCGTTTGGCAGAAGTGTATTTGATCTATGCGGAGGCTTGTTTGCAGGCGAAAGGAGATTTCTCCGGTGCTATTGCCAATGTCAATAAAGTGCGCGCTCGTGTAGGATTGGGTGATTTGAACACTTGCAATCCGGACAAGAATCTGATGACAAACAAAGAGGCTCTGCTTGAAGAAATTCTTCGTGAAAGAGCTTGCGAACTTGGTTTGGAGGATGTACGCTTCTTCGATATGATTCGTTATAAGCGTGACGATTTGTTTAAAAAAACGTTGCATGGTCTGCGTATCTACCGTAATGACGGTGGAGGTGATAAGCCTTGGAGTGGAACGGATGGAAATGCCAGCCAATTCCCTGATAAACCGTCAGATTTCAGATATGAAGTTTTTGCTTTGGGAAATATCGCACGTTCTTGGTGGAGTAATTTTAGTCCGAAATGGTATTTGGCTGCTTTCCCACCATCGGAAGTGAATAAAGAATATGGATTAACGCAGAATCCGGGTTGGAATTAATTGTTTCAGGAAAAATTCAATTAATAAGAAAAATAATATGAAAAAATATAAGATAATAGCTTTGGCAATGTTGGTTTGTGCAGGCATGAAAGGTTATGCACAAGATGGCAATGTGACAGGCAAGGTGGTTGACAAGACAGGTAATCCTGTGGAAGGGGCACTGGTGTTTGTTGAAAGCAATCCGCAGGTGCAGGTCGCTACCGATAAAAACGGACAATTTGAAATAGCTGCTGATAAAGGTAAAAAAATTAAGGTGCTGACTTGGGATGATGCTACTAAAGTGGTTCCTGTTACAGGGGATAAAATAATGACTATTGTCATGGATTTCTCTACAGAACACGTAAACTATGGTTTTGGCTTAAAGCAAAACAGGACGGAGTCTACAGGGGCAGTTTCTACCGTATATGCAGAGAAAATAGATAATCGTTCGGCTATGAATGTCGGTAATACTCTTTATGGTAATGTAACCGGTTTGACTACAATGCAAAAAACAGCCAATATATGGGAGCAAATACCTTCTATGACAATTCGAGGATTACAAACATTGAATAGCAACAACGGGATTCTTTTGCTGGTGGATGGTTTGGAGCGTGACAATAACTGGAATGCGCTGAATTATATTACTCCGGAAGAGGTTGAATCAGTTTCAGTGTTGCGTGATGCGGCAGCAGTAGCTCTTTATGGCTATAGAGGTATTAATGGAGTAGTCAATATCGTTACTAAACGCGGAAAGTATCGTACGAGGGAAATCAGCTTTTCCTACGATCATTCATTCAATACACAGACGCGTATTCCAGAAATGGCTGATGCCTACAGTTATGCAAGTGCTGTAAATGAGGCTTTGGGTAATGATGGCAGGGCTCCCCGTTATTCACAAAATGAATTGAGCGCTTTTCAGAGTGGCAAATATCCCTACCTTTATCCTAATGTTAACTGGGCGGAAGAAGTGTTTCGGGATCATGGAGCATCGGATATTGCAACGTTGACTTTCCGTGGAGGTTCTGCTAAGATGCGTTACTTTACTATGATGAATTTGCAAAATGATAAGGGCTTTATTAAGAATGCTAATGCCAATGAAGGATATTCCACTCAAAATAAATATTCAAAGGCAAATTTCCGTTCTAATCTTGATATTGATTTAAGTCCGAAGACGCGCATGCAAGCCAATATCATGGGAGTTTTGAATGAATTTAGTCGTCCGGCTTCTGCTGGAGAAAACTTGATAGGTAAAATTTTCACAGTTCCTTCGGCTGCTTTTCCTATACGGACAGAAAAAGGTTTGTGGGGTGGTAATTCTACTTGGGACGGTGGCATGAATCCGGTTTACCTGGCTCAAGGACGTGGATATACCAAAGGACATACTCGTGCTTTATATGCTGATATGGCTTTACAACAGGATTTGTCATCTATAACCAAGGGTTTGGGTGCATCTGTTCGTATAGGATACGATAACATTGCTTCATATTGGGAAGACTACAGGCAAAGTGCCAAATATGGTATGCAATCCGTAACTAAATGGGAGAATGGCGAACCGGTAGAATTTAATGATTTTGAGGGAGGAACTGTAGGAAGTGTGACTGGTGATAATGCTAAACTTGACTGGCAACACCGTTCGTTCAATTTTCAGATGAATGTGGACTGGGCGCGTCAGTTTGGAAAGCATGATCTTTACTCTATGTTACTCTATACTTATAAGTTCGACAACAAGAATGGAGTAAATACCACTTTGTATACACAGAATGTTGCCTGGTATACACATTATGGTTATAACAATAAATACTTTGCTGATTTCACATTGACTACTTCCGCTTCGAATAGATTGGATCCTGATAGTCGTTGGGGAGTGGCGCCCACTGTTGGATTGGCATGGGTTATTTCAAATGAAGATTTCATGAAGAATCAAAATTTTATTGATTTTATGAAGTTGCGTGGGTCATTTGGTATTATTCATACTGATAATATACCGTCTGAGGGCTATTGGAATACTACTGTGGGTAGTGCCAGTGGTTATCCTATACAAGATAACTTTAATGGTGACGGTGGATGGTCAGAAGGACGTTTGCCTTCTTTAAACGGAACTACTGAAAAAGCCTATAAGTATAATCTTGGTTTGGATATGTCCATGCTGAAAGGTCTTACATTAACGATAGATGGTTTTTATGAAAGACGTTCGGATATTTGGGTAAGTGCTTCCGGACAGAATTCAGCGGTATTAGGTGTGGGAAGTTCGTATCTAAATGCTGGTGTAGTTGATAGCCATGGCATTGAGATTGGATTGGATTATACCAAGAAAATTGGTGATTTCCAGCTGAGTGCAGGGGGGACATTCTCATATAGCCGTAGTAAAATAAAAGAGATGCTTGAGGAACCTCGTGCTTATGATTATTTGTATCAAACCGGAAAGCCTGTAGGGCAAGTTTGGGGATTACAGGCTATCGGATATTTTGTGATGATGCTGATATAGCTAATAGCATCCCACAACAATTTGGACCGGTGAAGCCTGGTGATATTAAATATAAAGATATCAATGGTGATAATGTGATTAATGAGAATGACATGATTCCTATGGGATATAACTATAATTGTCCGGAAATCTATTATGGATTTAATGTTGGATTGGAATGGAAAGGATTAGGTTTCAATGCATATTTCCAGGGGGTAGGCAATTATACGGCACAACTTTCTTCTTCTTTGTATATGCCGTTGGTTAACAATACATCCATATCGAAGTACGTATACAATAATCATTGGACGCCCGAGAATCCTTCAGCCCGCTTTCCGCGTTTAAGCACTGAGACTGTGGATAATAATACACAATATGCAAGTTCTGTATGGTTGGCTGACCGTTCGTTCTTGAAATTGCGCAATTGCGAAGTTTATTACAAACTCCCGGCTGCTTGGTTAAGCAAAATCAAAATGAAACAGGCCAAAGTATATGTGCGGGGTGTTGACTTGTTCAGCCTTGACAGTATTGACTTGACAGATCCTGAAGCAATGGGAAATGATAAGTGGCCGGCAACTCGTTCAGTACATATTGGCCTGTCGTTAGGACTTTAAGTTATGTTTTGGAATCTTGAACTTATTAACTGTTATGAATATGAAATTTAGAAATATATATATCGGTATTGTTTGTGCAGTTTCTCTGTCGGCATGTAGCGATAAGATGGATTACCATGAATATACCAATTATGACAATACGCATGTTTTTTCTGATTTTGGGCGTACGGCAGGATTTGTGAATAATATCTATTCCTATCTTGACTCCGATCTTCCGGGGATAAATTCATTGGCTTCTGCTTGTGATGAGGCCGAAATGGCGATAACTTGGTCTTCTGTGTTGGATTATACCAATGGCAACTGGACGGCAATGAATCCTAAATCTCAATGGGGAATCTATTCTGGCATCCGTGCTGTGAATTATTTTCTGAAGGAAGCTAAAGATTTGGACTTCTATGATTTGCGTTTTACGCAAGATTATCAAGCACAAATGACTCGTTTCAACCGTTATCAGTATGAGGTTCGTTTGCTACGTGCTTATTACTATTTTAATTTGGTTCGTGCTTATGGTGATGTTCCGTTTACTACGGAGGTACTGACTGAAGCAGAGGCTAATTCTATCGGACGTACACCAGCTTCTGAGATATTTGATTTTATAATAAGCGAATGTGACATTGTGGCATCTGAGCTTCCGGTTTCTTATAAAGATCTTGAGGGAGATGCGGCAAGTGGAGATAATCCTGAGACCGGACGTGTGAACCGTGGTACTGCCTTGGCCTTAAAGGCACGTGCTGCACTCTATCGGGCCAGCAAGCTTTTTAATGAAAGTGGAGATAAGGAGTTGTGGAGACAAGCTGCATTGTTCAGCCAGGACGTTATAGATTATTGTTCGGAGAATGGCATAAGCTTGGGAAAATATACCGATCTCTGGGGGACAAATAATTATCAGGCTGCTGAAGTGATTTTTGCTCGTCGTGTGGGTGATACAAGTTCGCCGGAATATGATAACTTTCCCATTGGTATGGAAAATGCTAATTCAGGAAACTGTCCTACACAGACTTTAGTTGATGCTTACGAGATGAAAAATGGCGGAGAGCCTGATCCGGCAAATCCTTATGAAGGAAGAGATCCGCGTTTCAAGATGACTATTGCTTGTAATGGTGACAAATGGCCCGATTCCAATCCTAACCCACTGGAAACTTATATAGGTGGAAGAAATGGTGCACCAATTTCATATGCCACACCGACAGGATATTATTTGAAGAAATACTTGGATGGTAGCATTGATATTAGTGCAGGTTCCGGTACAGGTGGCAAACGCCATAGTTGGATTACTTTCCGTTTAGGAGAATTTTATCTGAATTATGCAGAAGCTCTTTTTCAATATTTGGGTTCGGCGGAAGCGGTTACCGATGAATTCTTCTTGACAGCACGTGATGCGGTGAACAAAATACGTACCCGTTCGGATGTTAATATGCCTGTGTTGCCGAAAGGTATTGATAGTGACGAGTTTTGGAAATGCTACAAGCGGGAACGTATGGTGGAATTGGCATTTGAAGGACATCGCTTTTGGGATATTCGTCGTTGGAAAGAAGGAGGAATTACTTCTATTGCCAGAATGGAAATAACGAAGTTGGGTGATGAGTTATTCTCATATAAGAAGACAACGAAGTCATTGGTTTGGGATGACAGGATGTATTTCTACCCAATACCGGATTCTGAAATCCGGAAGAATAAGAATCTGACGCAGAATCCGGGTTGGGAGATTAAATAGAATGTTAAATAATTTATAGACACAAAGAATATGAAACTTAATTTGAAATATATAATTACCGTTTCTGTACTTGTTGGTATGACTGGTTGCGATGACAAGATTGAGCCGTTTGAAATAACGGGCTCTACGGCAACGCCTGTTGCGATCAGTGCTTCTACTGTTCAGTCGGAAGCGCTGCCGGGAGAGATAAAATTGACATGGACTGCTCCTCAGGAAGACTTTGCCTATATGCAAATCAGATATAACGATCCGTTACAGAAAAAGGATATATGCAAACTGGTGTCGAAAAGTACGACTGAATTGTTAGTTGAAAATACACGTGCCCGTTTTGGCGATTATTCTTTCTTCTTTCAGACCTTTAATGCTGTAAATCAAGGAAGCGTGGTGACAGAAGTAAAAAGCTAAATCGGGAGCGGCTCCAGCTACGATGACAGAGAAGTCGCGTAAAGAAGTAAAATTGACTGTAGATCAGCTGTCGTGTAATTATCCTGATGCGAGCGAGGGACAATATGCTCATTTGGTTGACGGAAATATAGAAACTTTCTTTCATTCAAACTGGCATACTCCCCAAAGTCCGTTACCTCATTATATACAGATTGATTTTAAGGAGGAACATGAAAACTTTGCTTTTGGGTATTACACCCGTAATACGTCTAATACAGACGGTTATCCTACAGCAGCAGAGTTCCAGATTAGTAATGACGGTGAAAACTGGGAGACGTTGACAGTTTTAAGCGGATTGCCGACAACTAAGGCTACGAGATATGCTTCTGATTATGTAATTGCAGGGAAGAAGTTTAAACATTTCCGCTTTAATGTCATCTCAAGTTCTTTGAATAAAAACTATTTTCATATAGCTGAGATTTACTTTTATGATGTAGAAGTAGAAGTATATGATCCGGAGACAATACCTTTAGATTAACTTAATTGATGCACAAAATGATGAAAAGTAGAATAAAATGGTTGGCAGTTGTTTGTATGACTGCTCTCACAATCGGTTTTTGGGGTTGTGATGATGGATATGATCTTACTTATAAAGGTAGTCTTGATCTTAATCTGCTGGGATTGAAACAGGCAAGTGCTTTGTGGGATGGTAATGAGTGTAATTTGTTCACAGAATTGAAGAAAGCGAATAAAGAGGCTGATAATTTCTCATATAAGTTGAATCTTGCGTTCTATCAAGACAAGAAAGCTGATAAGGATGTTGCTGTGAATCTGATCGTGAATAAAGATTCTTTATCGAAAGTAATAGCCAAGGCTGGAGAAGGTGGAATTTATGAGAAATATAAAGATGCGGAACTTTTGCCTGGAGAATTTTATCTATTACCATCGGATAAAATGGAATTATTGGCTGGAACTAAGCAATCTGATGATCTTGAATTATTAGTTTATGCAGAGAAATTGATATCTTTGGCGCAAGAAGAAGAGCGGGATATTACTTTTGTATTACCTCTGAAAATTGTGGATTCTTCTTCATATGCTATTAATGACAAAACTAACAGCTTGATGCTTTTCTTTCAGGTAAAGTATGTGGAACCGGAAACAGGCCCTGAGTATTTGCCTGATCCGAATCCGGCTCCTGAAAAGATATCTGATAAGCTGAAATTAGTTTGGAATGAGGAATTCAACTATGAAGGCATTCCTAATCCGGATGTATGGCGTTTTGAAGAAGGTTTCCAACGTAATCAGGAATTACAGTGGTATTCAGATAAGAATGGTGTATGTGATGGAGAAGTTCTGGTCATCACAGGAAAACGTGAACGGGTAGATAATCCTAATTATCAGTCTGGTAGTACTGATTGGAAGACGAACCGTGAGTTTGCTGAATATACTTCAAGTAGTATTGTTACAAAGAATTATAGATTTAGACAAGGTACGATGCTCGTTAGGGCTAAGATACCTACTGAATCTGGTGCATGGCCTGCTATTTGGACCACTGGTGGTAGTAATGATAGTTGGTGCTGGGAGTGGCCTTTAGGTGGAGAAATAGATATTTTGGAATACTATTTTGTAAATGGAGTGCAAAGTCTTCATGCAAATGCTTGTTGGGGAAGTGATACTCGTTGGAGTGCAAAATGGGATTCTTACAATCGGCCTTTAAGTGACTTTACGAAGAAAGATCCTAACTGGGCTGAGAAGTATCATATTTGGCGCATGGATTGGGATGATAATTACATCAAACTTTATTTAGATGATGAATTGATGAATGAAATAGATTTAAGTCAAACGAATAACGGTACTGGCGGTTTAAGTGATTGGTGGAGAGGATCATGGAGAAACCCGTTCAAGGATGCCGGTAATGATGGCGAAGGTTTTGGTCAGCAAATTTTCTTGAATCTCGCTTTGGGTGGAAACGGCGGTACGCCGGCTATTTCAAAGTTCCCGTTGGAATACAAAGTTGATTATGTACGGGTCTATCAGCATGAATAGGTGAGTGAAAATTATTATATCCCGTATTGTCGGAAGTATTGTTTACTTTGGGACAATGCGGGATATATTGTTTTAAGGTAAATAAATAGTGGGATAATAAAGTTTATGATAAATAGAATATTTCTGTCGTTATTTATAGCGATTAGCTGGCTTCCGGTATCGCAGGCTCAAAGTATCTCTAATAATTCGTGGAAAGATACAGGCGGGCACCATATCAACGCCCATGGTGGCGGCGTTATTTCATAACGGATTATATTACTGGTTTGGCGAACATCGCCCTGAAAACGGCTTCACTACCGAAGTGGGAGTGAACTGTTACGCATCTTCCGATTTACAGAACTGGACTCACAAGGGCGTAGCGCTTGCCGTATCCGAAGAACCCGGTAGCGATATTGAACGTGGTTGCATCATGGAACGCCCTAAAGTGATATACAATAAGAAGACAGGGAAGTTTGTAATGTGGTTCCATCTGGAACTGAAAGGTCAAGGTTATGGACCCGCCCGCGCGGCTGTGGCCGTCAGTGACAAACCGGAGGGACCTTATCGCTTTGTTCGTTCCGGACGGGTGAACCCCGGAATCTATCCGGAGAATATGCTTGAGGCAGACCGGAAGCTGACATGGAACATGAAGAAATATAAAAAGTGGTGGACTCCGGAGTGGTACAAGGCCGTTAACCAGGGACTGTTTGTGAAACGCGATATAGAAGGCGGACAAATGTCTCGTGATATGACTTTTTATTTGTGGATGACGATGGTAAAGCTTATCACATTTATTCTTCAGAAGAGAACCTGACTCTGCATATTGCAGAACTGACAGATGATTATTTGCAGCATTCAGGGCGCTATATTCGTATCTTTCCCGGTGGACATAACGAAGCACCGGCCCTATTCAAGAAAGATAATATGTATTGGATGATTACTTCCGGATGTACCGGTTGGGATCCTAATGAAGCCCGTATGTTTTCAGCATCTTCCATTTGGGGACCGTGGAAGCAACATCCTAATCCATGCCGCGGACAGAACAGTGAGAAAACCTTTGGTGGACAAAGTACGTTCGTATTGGAGTTGCCGGAGAACCGCTTTATATTTATGGCTGATGTCTGGAAACCGAAGAGTCTGATGTATTCCGGGCATATTTGGCTGCCTATACAGTTTGATGAACAGGGTGTTCCGTTTATTGAGTGGACGGACGAGGTAAATCTGTCCGCTCAATCGGAGTGGAAATTGGTATGGAGTGATGAATTTAATACAGACGGTCTTCCGGATACGACTGTTTGGAGTTATGATAATGGCTTTGCACGCAATGAGGAAGCCCAGTGGTATCAGAAAGGCAACGCTTACTGCAAAGATGGAAAGCTGATTATTGAAGCACGAAAAGAAAAAGGACGCAAAAATCCCTGGTATGAGGCCGGAAGTAATGACTGGCGGAAGAAGCGGGAGTTTATTGAGTACACTTCCTCGTGCATCACTACGGCCGGTAAGAAAGAGTTCCTGTACGGCAGATTCGAGATTCGTGCCAAGATTCCCGTGAGCGGAGGGGCATGGCCGGCTATTTGGGCTTTGGGCAGTGGTATGGAATGGCCTTCGTGTGGTGAAATAGACATAATGGAATACTATCGTATCAAAGGTGAACCGCATATTCTGGCAAATGCTGCCTGGGGAACTGACTGGCAGTGGAATGCAAAATGGAATAGTAAAGCGATTCCTTTTACTCATTTTACAGATAAAGACCCGGCGTGGGCGGATAAGTTTCACATCTGGCGTATGGATTGGGATGAAACGGCCATTAAAATCTATCTGGATGATGAATTATTGAATGAAATTCTTTTGAGCGAAACTGTTAACGGTACCATCGGAAAAGGAACGAACCCCTTCCGCATGCCACAATATCTTTTGCTGAACTTGGCTCTTGGTGGCATAAATGGTGGCGAAATTGATGATAAAGGTATTCCTATGCGTTATGAAATAGATTACGTTCGGGTATATCAGAAATAGTTTAAGACGGGTGAATCTAAGTTTATTGAATTGTCACTATGATGCTGAATAGTTGATTTCAATGACGTAATGTGTGTTTTTGTCTGTTATTAACAACGACTCTTCTTGTGGAATAGAGCCTTCTGGGAGATTCTACTTGTCTTTTCCCTCAATTCAGACCGTCTGTTTAGGAAAAACAGACGGTCTTTTACCTTCCAACAAACGGTCTTTTACTCTAAAACATACCATGTAATTTCCCAAAAGACTTATTCTTTTTTCCGAAGGGCTACACCATAGGTCCAAAAGGGTGTAGCCTTGTTGACCGAAGGGCGATACCATCCGGCATAAAGGGTGTAGCCTTGCCTTTTACAGGCAATATTTTCTCTATTTCGGTGGAAATAGGAAATGGACTGAAAGAAACTTTTTTTAAGTTATTACCAATGATTCGTTTTATGATATTCTAATTATGAGTTTTTAGCTATCTAATTATCTGATATTTCTTCTTAATCGTACCCATTTGCATTCTCCTAATGGGGAATCCTTGCGTTTTTCTGTATGATGCCGTGGTCTGTGCGGAACGAAAGGGTTGTGACGAGGCGGAATTGTCATTTTGTCTTTTAGTTAATTCCTATATATACCTAATATTGGGTGGAATTGTTTTTTTCGATTTATCCTTTTGACGGACTGAATATCTATTATTAAGTGGTCGGAGTCGGATAAGTGGTGAGTTTATTACATTCTCATTTTGGGTGTGAAAATCGGCCATTTACCTATAGAATGGTCGATTATATACCTTTTTTGAAATAATTTTAGCCCTTTGGTTTATTTGAAAACGGGTATATTTGCAACGATGAAAAACAACTTATAATTGAATATCATGAAAACATGGAAATATTTGTGGCTACTGTTGATTGTAGCGTTGCTGGTTCCCCTCAATGTTTCGGCAAAAAAGAAAGCGGAAAAAGTAAAGTCTGATCGCGAACTTTGGGCGGGAATTCTGTACCAGATGGCAGCGCCTGTACTCAGCAATATGAGCGAAGGCAAGTTGCAGGAAAATATGCTGGTAGAGTTGAGCCCTACATGGGACGGTCGTGATAAGCGGGTGACTTATATGGAATGCTTTGGACGGTTGATGGCCGGACTGGCTCCGTGGCTGTCACTGCCCGATGATGATACGGCAGAAGGAAAACAACGCAAACAATTGCGTGAATGGGCATTAAAGAGCTATGCTCAATCCGTAGATCCGGAAAGTAAAGATTATCTGTTGTGGCGGAAAGAGGGACAACCCCTGGTGGATGCCGCCTATATAGCTGAAAGTTTTTTGCGCGGATATGACGCTTTGTGGGTTCCATTGGATGATTTGACAAAACAGCGTTATATTGCTGAATTCCAGCAACTGCGTCGGGTGGATCCACCCTATACGAATTGGTTATTATTCTCTTCAACTGTTGAGTGCTTCCTGAAAAAGGCGGGTGCCCAGACGGATTATTACCGTATCACTTCAGCTTTGCGTAAAGTCGATGAATGGTATGTAGGAGATGGCTGGTACAGTGACGGAGAGGATTTCGCCTTCGATTATTACAATAGTTTTGTGATTCATCCCATGTATGTGGAATGCCTTGAAGTGATGACAAATGGCGGAAAGCAGAATATCTGGAATGTGAAAGGCGGAAACTTTCCGAATGCCTTGAAGCGTATGCAGCGTTTCGGCATGATATTGGAACGTTTTGTTTCTCCCGAAGGCACTTTCCCGGTATTTGGCCGTTCGATTACTTACCGTACCGGCGTACTGCAACCGCTTGCCTTGCTGTCATTGCGTGGTTGGTTACCAAAAGAGTTGCCTGCCGGACAGGTACGTGCGGCAATGACCGCTGTCATTCAACGTATGTTCGGTGATAATCGCAACTTCAATGCGGAAGGCTATCTGACATTGGGTTTCAATGGTTCCCAACCTAATATATCGGATTGGTATACCAATAATGGCAGCCTATATTTGGCCTCACTTGCCTTCCTGCCGTTAGGATTGCCCGCTGACGCTCCTTTCTGGACAGATGCCCCGCAACCGTGGACATCAAAGAAGGCGTGGGGTGGAGAAGACTTCCCGAAAGATCACGCCTATTAAGAAATAAGTTATCATGAACAGATACATTCTCTTTTTCTTTCTGATTCTCTCAACACTTACCACGCTCCGGGCACAACAGTCCCGGCTCGTGGAAGTGGGGAATGGGTATAGCCAGACATCAGTCAACACCACTGTCTTCAGAAACAATTCACTTGTGACGCAGGGAGACGAACAGTATATCAGTTACTATGACGGCGACGGCTATCTGGTGCTCGGTAAACGGAAGTTGGACTCTGACCAATGGACACTGAAGCGGACACAATACAAGGGAAATGTGAAAGATGCCCATAACATAATCAGCATGATGCTGGATGGCGAGGGGTATCTGCATCTCTCATTCGACCACCATGGGCATAAACTGAATTATTGCCGTAGCACCGCCCCTTATACGCTGGAACTTGGAGATAAGGAACCGATGACCGGTGTGGATGAAGGTAATGTGACTTATCCGGAGTTCTATCCGTTGAATGGGGGAGATTTGCTGTTTGTTTATCGCTCCGGCTCTTCCGGACGGGGGAATCTGGTGATGAATCATTATTCTGTAAAGGAGAAGAAGTGGAATCGTGTACAAGATGTGCTGATAGATGGTGAAGACCAACGGAATGCCTACTGGCAACTCTATGTGGATGAACAAGGCACGATTCACCTATCTTGGGTGTGGCGCGAAACGTGGCACGTGGAGACAAATCATGATCTTTGTTATGCCCGTTCTTACGATAATGGTGTGACCTGGTACAAAGCAAATGGCAAGAAATACGATTTACCTATCCGGTACAATAATGCGGAATATGCCTGCCGCATCCCGCAAAACTCAGAACTGATCAATCAGACCAGTATGAGTGCCGATGCAAGCGGTAACCCGTACATTGCCACGTATTGGCGTGATCCTGACAGCGAAGTACCGCAATACCGTATTGTGTGGCATGACGGACAGATGTGGCACAATCGCCAGGTTTCGAACCGTCATACTCCCTTTTCTCTGAAAGGGGGCGGTACGAAGATGATTCCTATCGCCCGCCCGCGTATCGTAGTGGATGGTGGCGAGATATTTTATATTTTCCGTGATGAGGAACGGGGAAGCCGGGTATCGCTGGCGCACGCTGCGGCTGTAGGAGTAGGTAAGTGGACGTTTACCGATCTGACCAACTTCCCGGTAGATGCTTGGGAACCGTCTCACGATACGGAATTGTGGAAGCAAAAGCGTCGTCTTCATCTCTTTGTGCAGCACACCAAACAAGGTGACGGAGAACGTAGGGTAGAGTTTGCCCCTCAACCGGTATATGTGCTGGAAGTTGTAAAGCCTAAGGGCGATTGAAAGCCTTACATAAGATGATTCTGTTTTCAACGTGATGAAACTCTATTTTCACCAAGGAGAAACAATCGTTTCAGCACGATGAAACATTGGTTCCGCCATGTTGGAAATATTGTTTCAATAGAGAGAAACAGAATGAAACATTAAACGCTCAGACAATTAGTATAGTAAATAGATAAAGAATAGCAAGAGTATGAATAAGTATTTAGTAAACATCCTGATTGGGGCTTTTTGCTGGAGTGGAATGTCCGCTTGTGCATCCCCAAAGGATGAGGCCAAAGAGATTGTGGATATTATTTATAAAGTGAATAACTACTGGCAAACTCAGAATCCTGAGCACGGACGCTCTTTTTGGGACAATGCAGCTTACCATACTGGTAATATGGAAGCGTTCTTCCTGACCGGTGACTCCGATTTCATGAACTACTCCAAGGCTTGGGCTGAACATAATCAATGGAAAGGTGCTAAGTCGGATAATAAAGCCGAATGGAAATACAGCTATGGCGAGAGTGACGATTATGTGCTTTTTGGTGATTACCAGATTTGTTTCCAGACGTATGCCGATTTATACAATATAGAACCGGATACTCAAAAAATAGCTCGTGCCCGCGAAGTGATGGAATATCAGATGAGTACGGATAAGAATGATTATTGGTGGTGGGCTGACGGTCTTTACATGGTGATGCCTGTGATGACTAAACTATATAAGATTACCGGCAATCCGCTTTACTTGGAGAAACTGCATGAATACTGGGCATTTGCCGACAGCTTGATGTATGATCCGGAAGAAGCGCTTTACTATCGCGATGGGAAATATATCTATCCCAAGCATAAGAGTGCGAACGGCAAGAAAGACTTTTGGGCGCGTGGAGACGGCTGGGTGGTTGCCGGTCTGGCTAAAGTCCTGAAAGATTTGCCTGAAACGGACAGATGCCGTCAGGAATATATAGACCGTTACCGCGCGATGGCAAAAGCTGTGGCAGCCTGTCAGCAACCGGAAGGATATTGGACACGGAGTTTGCTTGATCCGGAACATGCTCCCGGACCGGAAACCAGTGGTACTGCTTTCTTTACTTATGGCTTGTTGTGGGGAATGAATAATGGCTTTTTGGATAAAGCTACTTATCAGCCTGTAGTAGAAAAAGCCTGGAAATACTTGACTACTGTTGCTTTGCAGCCGGATGGACGCATCGGCTATGTGCAGCCTATCGGTGAGAAGGCCATTCCGGGACAAGTGGTAGATGCCAATTCAACAGCTAACTTTGGAGTAGGAGCTTTCTTACTGGCGGCTTGCGAAATGGTACGATTCTTGAATTGATTATTCTATTTCTTCCAGAAGATACAAAATGGAGTTTGTCGGCATTGGCAAGCTCCATTTTGCTTTAATAACCTGGGCAAAACGTTGTTTTTTAATGGAATGACACAAAATTAGTCCCTTTTTGCATGATTCGTGGTAGTATATCTCTTATTTTATGTGTATTTTTGACACCCAATAACTAACGTGAATTTTATGAGGAATACTATGAGACATTTTGCAGTTGCTATTAGTTTAATGTTGGCAATGACATTGCCTTCTTTTTCCCAACAACATCCTATCGTTGAAAAAGATTATGTGGCTTATTTGTTTACCTACTTTACAGGTAACCACATCAGTGAAGAAGCTGTATGTTATGCCGTAAGTATGGACGGATATACATATTGGGCACTGAATGACGGTAAGCCCGTTCTTGATTCAAAAGTAATCAGTTCGACCGGTGGTGTGCGCGACCCGCATATCCTGAGAAGCCAGGACGGTCATACCTTTTATATGGTGGTGACAGATATGGTATCTGACAATGGTTGGGATTCGAACCGTGCAATGGTGTTGCTGAAGTCCAATGACCTTGTAAACTGGACGCATTCCATCATCAACATGCAGAAACGTTATAAAGGACAGGAAAAGCTGAAACGTGTTTGGGCACCGCAGACGGTTTTTGATCCTGAAGCCGGAAAATATATGGTGTACTGGTCTATGCAGTATGCCGGTGGAGCCGATATCATCTACTATGCATATGCCAATGATGATTTTACAGATCTGATTGGTGAACCGAAGCCACTCTTCATTCCGGAGAATAAGAAATCATGTATCGACGGGGATATTGTCTATAAAGACGGTGTTTTCCACCTGTTCTATAAGACAGAGGGACATGGAAACGGCATTAAAGTGGCAACCACCCGTTCACTGACTTCCGGTCAATGGGAAGAAGAACCGGACTACAAGCAGCAGACAAAGGACGCTGTAGAAGGAGCTGGCACATTTAAACTGATAAACCAGGATAAGTATATATTAATGTATGATGTATATATGAAAGGCAAATATCAGTTTACGGAAACTACCGATCTGAAAAACTTCAAAGTGATAGACAGTGAAGTGAAGATGAACTTCCATCCCCGCCACGGAACGATTATTCCTATCACGCGCGATGAATTGATCCGTATCACGGATAAATGGGGTAAGCCTGCCGAATTGGGTGCAATACCGAACAACCCTGTACTGCCCGGATTCCATGCCGACCCTGAAATCTTATACTCAAACAAGACAAAGAAATATTATATCTATTCCACAACAGACGGACAACCCGGCTGGGGCGGATGGTACTTCACTGTTTTCTCTTCAACCGACCTGAAGAACTGGAACTATGAAGGCGTTATGCTGGATTTGAAATCCGAACAGGTACCTTGGGCGAATGGAAATGCCTGGGCACCGTGTATTGAAGAAAAACTCATCAAGGGAGAATACAAGTACTTCTTTTATTATAGCGGCAATCCTGCCAAAGGCGGAGGAAAGCAAATCGGCGTAGCAATGGCCGACTCACCTACCGGACCGTTTACCGATCTGGGACAGCCCATCATTACAGACTCTCCTGTAGGACACGGACAGCAGATAGACGTGGATGTCTTTACCGATCCCGTATCCGGTAAACCCTATCTATATTGGGGTAATGGCTACATGGCCGGCGCCGAACTGAATAAAGATATGATCTCCATCAAGAAGAAAACACTTACGGTGATGACTCCCGAAGGAGGAACCTTGCAGGATTACGCATTCCGCGAAGCTCCTTATGTATTTTACCGTAACGGACTTTATTATTTTATGTGGTCGGTAGATGACACCGGTTCACCCAACTATCATGTGGCTTACGGTACATCTAAATCGCCGTTGGGACCTATTGAGGTCGCTAAAGATCCGATTGTACTGATTCAGAATCCGGAGAAACAAATCTACGGTCCTGCACACAATGCAGTGTTACAAATTCCGGGTACGGATGAGTGGTATATCGTTTACCATCGTATTAATAAGAACTTCCTGAAAGATGGTCCGGGCGTGCACCGCGAGGTGTGCATTGATCGCATGGAATTCAATGCGGACGGAACCATTAAGCCGGTAGTGCCAACCCTTTAATTATATGACTATTAAAATACCAGAGAAACATTATTTGATCATGAGAAACAAACTGAAGGGATTAGCTTTTTTATGTATGGCGGTAGCCTTGCCGCTGACAGCACAGAATGTAACCGTCAGCGGACCTGACGGTAAATTACAACTAACAGTTTCGTGTCCGGAAGGGAAGGAAGCATCGTATTCTCTCACTTATAACGGAAAACAGATGTTGGAATCATCTCCGTTGGGTCTGGAGACCAATGTGGGAGATTTCGCGAAAGCAATGAAACTGACCGGGCATAAAGAAAGGAAAATTGATACCGTTTACATGCAATCGCGTATCAAAGCTTCCAAGATACACTATCAGGCCAATGAATTGGTATGTGCTTTTGCCAATGCAAAGGGCAGAAGATGGACGTAATCTTCCGTGTGAGCAATAATGACGTTGCTTTCCGCTATACGTTGCCCCGCCAGGGCGAACGGGGAAGCCTTGTTGTGAACAGCGAAGCGACCGGCTTCCGTTTTCCTGAACAGACTACTACCTTTATGTGTCCGCAAAGTGACGCCATGATAGGCTGGAAGCGGACAAAACCGAGTTATGAAGAAGAATATAAGGCAGATGCCCCGATGAATGTCCGTTCACAATACGGACACGGATATACTTTCCCCTGCCTGTTCCGCGTAGGAGATAATGGCTGGGTACTTGTCAGTGAGACGGGAGTAGACAGCCGCTATTGCGGTTCGCGCCTGAGCGATGTGACAGAAGGAAATCTGTATACGGTAGCTTTCCCGATGGCTGAAGAGAATAATGGTAACGGAACAGTTGCCCCTGCTTTCGCTTTACCGGGTTCTACACCTTGGCGTACGATTACGGTAGGTGAAACATTGAAACCTATTGTAGAAACCACTGTTGTCTGGGATGTAGTGGAACCGTTGTATGAGACGGAACATGATTATCAGATGGGACGTGGAACCTGGAGCTGGATACTCTGGCAGGACGGCAGTATCAATTATGATGACCAGGTGCGTTATGTTGATCTGGCTGCTGCAATGGGCTATGAATATGTATTGATTGATAACTGGTGGGATACGAAGATCGGCCATAAGCGTATGGAATCCCTCATTGACTATGCACAAGGTAAGGGAGTAGATGTATTCTTGTGGTACAGTTCAAGTGGTTACTGGAATGATATCGAGCAAGGTCCCGTCAATAAGATGGATGATCCGATTATCCGCAAGCGTGAAATGAAATGGCTTCAGGAGCAGGGTGTGAAAGGTATCAAAGTCGACTTCTTCGGTGGGGATAAACAGGAAACCATGCGTTTGTACGAAGGTATTCTGAGTGATGCTGACGATCATGGTCTGATGGTAATCTTCCACGGTTGTACAGTACCTCGCGGATGGGAGCGGATGTATCCCAACTATGTAGGCAGCGAAGCGGTACTGGCTTCCGAGAATCTGATTTTCAACCAGCACTACTGTGACGAAGAGGCTTTCAATGCCTGTCTGCATCCTTTTATCCGTAATTCGGTAGGCTGTATGGAATTTGGCGGTACTTTCCTGAACAAGCGTTTGAACCGGGGGAACAATGGTGGAACTACCCGTCGCACGACGGATGTATTCCAGTTGTCAACGGCTGTGTTGTTCCAGAACCCTATTCAGAATTATGCTTTGGCACCCAACAATCTGACAGATGCCCCGCAAGTTTGCCTGGACTTTATGAAACAAGTGCCGACTACGTGGGATGAAACGCGTTTTATTGATGGTTATCCCGGAAAATATGCAGTTGTTGCACGTCGTCACGGCAAGCAATGGTATGTGGCTGCCGTTAACGGTACAAAGGAAGTACTGAAGTTGAAACTCGAATTACCTATGCTGGCAGGAGAGACTCTCTCATTCTATAATGATGATAAAGAACTGCAACCCCAGTTGCAAACTCTGAAACTGAAAGCTGACGGCAAACTTCAACTGACCCTCCAACCGCAAGGTGGCGCCGTACTGGTTCAGGACTGGAAAACGAATGAGAAGGAAATGGGAGCTTACCTGTTTACCTATTTCAAAGATGATACACATAGTTTATATTTTGCAGTCAGCGATGACGGATATACATTTACGGATGTAAATAACGGTCAGCCCATTATCGCCGGTGATACGATTGCCGAACAGAAAGGTATCCGTGACCCGCATATCTATCGTGCACCGGATGGTACTTTCTACATTGCCATGACCGACCTGCATATCTTTGCCCAGCAGAAAGGTCTGCGCAACACCGAGTGGGAGCGTGATGGAGCCAAATATGGCTGGGGCAACAACCGTGGTTTTGTCCTGATGAAATCAAAAGACCTCGTAAACTGGACACACCATGTGGTTCGTATTGACAAGACTTTCCCCGGATATGATGAGATCGGTTGTGCCTGGGCACCTGAACTGGTCTACGATGAGCATGCAGGCAGAATAATGATCTACTTCACCATGCGCATGGGCAATGCACGGAATATGTTGTACTATGCTTATGTAAACGAAGACTTCGACGGTCTGGAAACAGAACCCCGCTTATTGTTCCAATATCCTGATGCTCCCAAATCAGCTATCGATGCCGATATCACGAAAGTAGGTGATAAGTATCACATGTTCTACGTAGCTCACGACGGAACACCGGGTATCAAACAAGCTGTATCGAAATATATCAACCGTGGATATGCTTATCTGCCGGAATGGGTAGACCCGGAACCGAAAGCCTGCGAAGCTCCTAACATGTGGAAGCGCATTGGCGAAGACAAATGGGTGGTAATGTATGACATCTATGGTATCAATCCTCATAATTTCGGTTTCTGTGAAACCACTGACTTTGTGAACTTCAAAGATCTGGGACGTTTCAACGAGGGCGTGATGAAGGCGACTAACTTCTCTTCACCGAAACATGGAGCAGTAATTCACATCACTAAGAAAGAGGCTGAGAAGCTGAGAAAGTACTGGAAAAACAAATAACCCGATAAATAATACCATGAACAGATTGATTAGATTTTTAAGTGTATGTTTACTTCTCTCTTTTGTCTTCCCTGTGCAGGCAAAGGTGGAGGGCGTGACGAATGAACCGAATCAGGTGTACCTCTTTTCCTATTCGAACCGTGACGGACGCAGCGGCCTGAAGTTTGCCTGGAGTCCCGACGGAGAGAAATGGTTTAGCGTGGCCGATGGATTTGCCTATGTGAATTCCGACTTCGGTCCGTGGGGACGGGCGAAGACTATGTTCAAGCCCCATCTGATGCAAACCCGTGCCGATGGCAAATGGCATTGCATCTGGGAAGCTACGAATACCGGTAAGGCACTTGCCTATGTAACCTCTCCCGACTTGCAGAAGTGGGAAGCACAGAGTTATTTCTCTCCCGAAGAACGTAGCAAGTATGAGCCCAAAGATGTGTATCCCACCACTCAGAAGAAGGTATTGGTGAATGGTTCCGAAGAAGAAGGCTGGGTGCAGGAAGTTCCCTATACTACCGTGCAGCAGATCATTCGCTATGCCGAACATAAGAAATACCGCCAGTCACTGAATGCCGAGCGTACCGAGCAAGACCCTGTACGTTTTGCCAACCTCAAGCCAGTAGAGGCTACTATTCAGGTGAATGCAGGTCAGGCGAAAGAAATCAGCAAGCATCTGATTGGTATTTTCTTTGAGGATATCAACTATGGAGCTGACGGCGGTTTGTATGCCGAACTGGTTCAGAATCGCGACTTTGAATATACCCCGACCGACCGTGGTAACGATCAGAACTGGAATAGTACTCATTCCTGGAGTGTTCAGGGCAGTGATGCTACATTGAGCATTGCAACAGAGAATCCTATTCATCCTAATAATCCCCATTATGCCGTCTTCGATGTGAATGCAGCTGAACAAACTGCATTGATGAATGCTGGTTTCGATGGCATGGCCTTGAAGAAAGGCGAGAAATATGACTTCTCACTCTTTGGTAAAGTACTTGAGGGTAAAGGGGGTAAGGTACTTGTGAACTTAGTTGATAAAGATGGAACAATTATAGGACAAACTGCCGTAAATGTAACATCTAAAGATTGGAAACAACAGAAAGCAGTCCTGACAGCCACAAGCGATGCGGCGGCTGCATCTTTGTCCATTGTTCCCCAGGCTGTCAGCAAGTATGCGCTGGATATGATTTCTCTCTTCCCGCAAAAGACCTTCAAAGGTCGTAAGAATGGACTTCGTGCCGATCTGGCACAAACGCTTGCCGACCTGCATCCCCGTTTCGTACGTTTCCCCGGTGGTTGTGTGGCTCACGGCGATGGAATAGATAATATTTATGATTGGAAAGGCTCTATCGGCCCGTTGGAAGCCCGCAAGCCACTCCGTAACCTTTGGGGATACCATCAGACACGCGGTCTGGGATACCACGAATACTTCTTGTTCTGTGAAGATATGGGTGCGGAACCCGTACCTGTACTTGCAGCCGGTGTACCTTGTCAGAACTCTGGTACCTGCGCTCACCATTCCAAGGGTGAACTGACTTGCATGGGGCAGCAGGGTGGCGTGCCGATGGAAGAAATGGATCAATACATCCAAGATGTTCTCGACCTGATAGAATATGCCAACGGAGATGCCCGCAAAACCGTGTGGGGTAAGAAGCGTGCGGAAGCCGGACATCCGAAACCGTTCAATCTGAAGTTCATCGGTATCGGTAATGAGGACATGATTACACCTGTCTTCGTGGAACGCTTTAAGATGATATTCGATGCCGTAAAAAGCAAAAACATCCTGAAGTTACCGTGATTGGTACTACCGGTCCGTTCTACGAAGGTACGGATTATGAAGTAGGTTGGGACCTTGCTACCGAATTGGGTGTACCGATGGTAGACGAGCATTACTACGTAGAACCGGGTTGGATGATTCACAACCAGGAATATTACGATCATTACGACCGTAGCAAAGCGAAAGTTTACTTGGGCGAATACGCCGCCCACTTGCCGGGACGCCCCAATAATGTAGAAACTGCGCTTGCCGAAGCTCTCTATCTGACTGCCGTAGAACGTAACGGTGACGTGGTAGAAATGACTTCCTATGCTCCATTGTTGGCTAAAGATGGTCATACACAATGGAATCCGGACTTGATCTATTTCAATAATACGAAAGTAAGACCCACAGTAGGCTACTATACTCAACAGATGTATGGTCAGAACGCTGGTACCGAATACCTGTCTTCTACGGTAAAACTGAATAATGGTTGGGATGCCGTGAAGAAACGTGTCGGAGTATCAGTTGTGAAAGACGCTAATACCGGAGATTATATCGTGAAGTTAGTGAATATGCTTCCGGTGGAAGTTTCTTCCCAGGTGAAGTTGGACGGAGCTACTTTGGTAAATCCTTCGGCTACAAAAACGATATTGACAGGTGATCCGAAAGACAGAGGAGCTAAACCCGCTTCTTCTGATTTCAAGGTAGAAGGAAATGATTTTTCTTACTCAATGCCTGCTTATTCGTTTACAGTGATACGTATCCATCAGAATATTGAAAAGAAAAAATAAGATATAATAATGAGAAAGTTAACTGCCCTTTTTACTTTGTCTCTTGCTTTGAGCATGCAGGCACAACAACATGTGATGACCGTCGACGTTTCTAAACCGACGGCAAAGATACAACCTGAAATGTATGGCATCTTTTTCGAAGATATCAACTTCGGTGCCGATGGCGGTCTGTATGCCGAACTGGTAAAGAACCGCTCGTTTGAATTTCCACAACCTTTTGTGGGTTGGGTACCTTTCGGTAATGTAACCGTTCAGGATGCAAATCCTTGTTTTGACCGCAATCCTCACTATGTACGCGTAGTGAATGACGGCCGCTTGCTGCGTGCCGGACTGGATAATGAAGGTTATCGCGGTATCGGTGTGAAGCAAGGCGAAGAATACCGTTTCTCCGTTTATGCCCGCACACCGGATGCGAAGCCGATGAAGCTCTCCATCGAGCTCGTCAACTCCAATGCACAGAATCTGTTGAAGAAAGAAATCGAAGTCAGCGGCAATAACTGGCAAAAGCTGACGGTGGTGCTGAAATCTCCTTTCACAGACGCTCATGCTCGCCTGCGTATCGTCCTCGAAACACAGGGTACGGTAGATATGGATCATATCTCCCTGTTCCCTGTGAATACTTGGAAAGGACGTGAGAATGGCCTGCGTGCCGACCTCGCACAAGCCCTTTATGACCTTAACCCGGGCGTATTCCGTTTCCCCGGTGGTTGTATCATCGAGGGTAACAGTCTTGAAACCCGTTACCAGTGGAAGAATTCCGTAGGTCCTGTTGAAAACCGCCCTCTGAATGAAAACCGCTGGAACTACACCTTCAAACATAAAGCCTTCCCTGACTATTTCCAGACTTTGGGACTTGGCTACTTCGAATACTTCCTGTTGAGCGAAGACCTCGGTGCAGAACCTCTTCCGGTAATCAGCTGCGGACTCTCCTGTCAGTACGAAAGCAATGAAGTGGTTCCGATGGATGAACTCGATCCGTACATACAGGATGCACTCGACCTGATTGAATTTGCCAACGGCCCTGTTACTTCCAAGTGGGGAAAGGTGCGTGCCGATATGGGACATCCCGAACCCTTCAATTTGAAGATGATCGGTATCGGTAATGAACAGTGGGACAAGGTTTATGTAGAACGCCTCGAAGCTTTCACAAAAGCCATCCGTGCGAAATACCCTAATGTGAAGGTTGTAGGTAGCTCCGGCCCGAGTGCCAGCGGTGATAAATTCGATTATCTCTGGCCCGAAATGAAGCGTATCGGTGTAGACCTGGTGGACGAACACTACTACATGAATCCTGATTGGTTCTTTGGCAATGCGTCACGTTATGACAATTACGACCGCAAAGGTCCGAAGGTTTTCGCCGGAGAATATGCTTCACACGATCATTCCACGAAGAAGGATAACAACTTCCTTGCCGCCCTTTCCGAAGCTGCCTTTATGACGGGATTGGAACGGAATGCGGATGTTGTTCATCTGGCTACTTATGCGCCGTTGTTTGCTCACGTAGACGCTTGGCAGTGGAATCCGGACTTGATCTGGTTCGATAACCTGCGCATGATGCGCACACCGAACTATTACGTTCAGCAGATGTACGGCATGAATGCCGGTACCGATGTGCTCAGCCTGAAGATGGATGGCAAAGCAGTAGCAGGGCAGGACAGCCTCTATGCAACAGCTGCACTGAATGCACCTACCGGAGAAATCATTCTGAAACTGGTGAATGCAAGCAGTAAGCCTGCCGATGTTCAGATCGATTTTAATGGTTTGAAGAAACGTCAGTTGGTTGCCGGTTCCTGCACTTACTTACAGAACGACAATTGGCGCACTGTAAATACGCTGGACCAGGAAGCGATTGTTCCTCGTGTACGTCCGGTGCAGGTAGAAGGGCAATCTCTGAAACTGAAACTTGAACCACGTTCGTTTGGAGTGTACCGGATACAGTGACAAAGCTACGAGCTACAAGCTACAAGTGGCTGTGCTGTCATACCGCATGGTAACTTGTAGCTTGTAGCTCGTAACTTGTAGCTGATTGAACTCTATTCCCCCTTTTTTGAACTATTATTCACCCTAAAAAAAGTTCATTCATCCTATCTTTGTAGCGGTATGCAGAAAATATTCTTCGTACCGCTACAAACATAATAATTTTATATCCATGAAGAAACATCTTATTACCGGACTCTTTGCAGCCCTGGCTCTGACTGCAAATGCACAGTCCTTTAAAGAGTGGCTTGATCCGGAAATCAATGCCGTGAACCGTGCTCCCATGCACACTAATTACTTTGCCTATGAATCGGCAGATGCCGCCATGCAAGGCAAGAAAGCCCAATCTACTAATTACATGACTTTGAACGGTACCTGGAAATTCTCTTGGGTACGCAATGCCGACCAGCGTCCCACCGACTTCTGGAAAGTAGGTTTCAATGACAAAGGCTGGAATAATCTGCAAGTTCCCGCAGTGTGGGAATTGAACGGTTATGGCGATCCTATTTACGTAAACACCGGCTATGCCTGGCGTAATCAGTTCCAGAACAACCCTCCTGAAGTTCCTACAGAGAACAATCATGTAGGTTCTTACCGTCGTGAAATCATTGTTCCCGCCGACTGGAAAGGGAAAGACATTATCGCTCATTTCGGTTCTGTAACCTCCAACATGTATCTCTGGGTAAACGGCCGTTATGTAGGCTATAGCGAAGACAGCAAGCTCGAAGCCGAATTCGACCTGACTCCTTATTTGAAGCCCGGACAAACGAATCTCATCGCTTTCCAGGTATTCCGTTGGTGTGATGGAACCTACTTGGAAGACCAGGACTTCTTCCGTTACAGTGGTGTGGGACGTGATTGCTACCTCTATGCCCGCAATAAGAAACGTATCCAGGACATCCGTATCACTCCGGATCTGGACGAGGCATACAAAAATGGTTCCCTGCGTGTGACGCTCGACCTGAAAGGCAGCGGTAACGTAAACCTGGAATTACTCGATGCTGCCGGCAAGGCAGTAGCTACGGAAACAGCCAAAGGTAGCGGTACCATTTTGATGAATGTGGAAAATCCGCATAAATGGACTGCCGAAACTCCTTACCTCTATACACTGCGTGCCACTTTGCAAGGCAGCAACGAAGTAATCCCCGTAAAGGTAGGCTTCCGTAAGATCGAATTGAAAGGTGACCAGATATTAGTAAATGGCCAGGCCGTTCTCTTCAAAGGTGCCGACCGTCATGAAATTGATCCGGATGGTGGTTATGTCGTATCTCCCGAACGCATGATTCAGGATATCCAAGTCATGAAGAAATTCAATATCAACGCTGTGCGTACCTGTCACTATCCTGATGATAACCTGTGGTACGACCTTTGCGACCAATATGGTCTGTATGTAGTGGCTGAGGCTAATATCGAATCACACGGTATGGGTTATCGTGAAAAGACACTGGCTAAACGCACCGACTATGCCAAGGCTCACATGGAACGTAACCAACGCAATGTACAACGCGGCTTCAACCATCCTAGCATCATTTTCTGGTCATTGGGTAACGAAGCCGGCTTCGGACCTAATTTTGAAGCTTGCTACCGTTGGATCAAGAACGAAGATTCCAGCCGTGCCGTACAATACGAACAGGCACACGGAAACGAATTTACCGACATCGACTGCCCTATGTATGCTGATTACAAGCACATGGAAAAATATGGCCAACGTACAGATGCCAAGAAGCCTCTTATCCAGTGCGAATATGCCCACGCTATGGGTAACTCACAGGGTGGTTTCAAAGAATATTGGGATCTGATCCGTAAATACCCCAATCTGCAAGGTGGTTTTATCTGGGACTTCGTTGACCAGTCCGTTCGTTGGAAAGGTAAAGACGGTGTAACTATCTACGCTTATGGCGGCGACTTCAACCGTTACGACGGTTCCGACAAGAACTTCTGTGATAATGGTCTGATCAGTCCCGACCGTGTTCCCAATCCGCACATGTACGAAGTGGGTTACTATTACCAGAACATCTGGACAACTCCCGCTGACCTGAAGAACGGCGAAGTGAACGTGTACAACGAAAACTTCTTCCGTGACCTTTCAGCTTACTATCTGGATTGGCAATTGCTTGCTAACGGTAAAGTAATTCGTACCGGTCGTGTAGAAGACCTCAATGTAGCTCCGCAGCAGACTGCCAAAGTGAAATTGAACATCGGCAAAACCTGCGAATGCAAAGAATGGTTGCTGAATGTAACTTATCGCCTGAAGAATCGCGAAGGTCTACTTCCTGCCGGATATGCCGTAGCCAAAGATCAACTTGTACTGAACCCCTACAAGGCTCCTGCCATGGACTTGAAGAATGTGGAAGTTGTGAACACCCCCACCATTGCTCCTCAAATCCAGGAAAACGACTGGCGTTATCTGATTATCAACGGTGATAACTTCCGTCTGGAATTCAACAAACATACCGGTTATCTGAATCGCTACAACGTAGCAGGCACGGAATTGATGAACGAAGATGCCGAACTGGCACCTAACTTCTGGCGTGCACCTACAGACAATGATTTCGGTGCAGGTTTGCAACAGAAATTCGCTGCCTGGAAGAACCCGGGTCTGAAGCTGACTTCCTTCAAATGGGAAACAGTAGACAATCAGACTGTGGTACGTGCAGAATACGAAATGAAGAATGTTTCTGCCAAACTGGATCTTACTTATGTAATCAATAACAAGGGTGCTGTAAAGGTGACTCAGAAGATGACTGCCGATCCGCAGGCTAAAGTATCTCATATGTTCCGTTTCGGTATGCAGATGCAGATGCCCAAGACTTTTGAAACTGTAGAATACTATGGCCGTGGCCCGATAGAGAACTACAGTGACCGCAATCATTGTACAGATCTGGGATTGTATCGCCAGAGCGTAGATGAACAATTCTATTCTTATATCCGTCCGCAGGAAACAGGTACGAAGACTGATATCCGCTGGTGGAAGCAACTGAACGATGCCGGACGCGGTTTGCAGATTGTAGCTGATGCTCCGTTCTCTGCATCAGCCCTGCACTATACTATCGAGTCGTTGGACGATGGTTGGGAGAAAGCTCAGAATCACTCTCCCGAAGTGAAAGAAGCTAACCTGACAAATCTCTGCATCGACAAGGCTCAGATGGGCTTAGGATGTGTGAACAGTTGGGGCGCATGGCCGTTGCCACAATATCAGTTACCTTATGGTGACTATGAATTTACGTTCATTCTCACTCCGGTACAACACGGTATAGAAATTGAATAATTTATAGGTACGCGGACGACGCGGATGAAGCGGATCAACGCGGAATAATCATAAATCCGCGTTTGTCCGCCTTATCTGCGTCGTCTGCGTATCTATCCTCATTATATTAAAAGAACTAATATGAGAAAAGAATTATTGGTGTTTATATTTACCTTGTGTTCTGTCCTTGTATCTGCCCAGCAGAAAGTCCCAAACCGCTTCCGTACCGACATCCCTCTCGATTCCATCCACCTGAGTGACCCTTGCATACTGGCCGATAAGAAAACCTCCACTTATTACATGACCGGTACTGGCGGCCTCCTTTGGAAAAGCAAAGACCTTGCCCGTTGGGAAGGCCCTTATCGTGTAGCTGAAACTGATCCTGACTCCTGGATGGGCCCTAAACCCGAAATTTGGGCAGCCGAACTGCACGAATACAATGGAAAATATTACTATTTCGCCACTTTTACGAATAACGCCATCAAAATTGATACCGTAAAAGGAAACGTCATCCCCCGTCGTGCCAGCCACATCTTGGTCAGTGATAAACCGGATGGCCCTTATAAACCTATGAAAGACCCCACTTACCTGCCTGAGAATATGCCTACCCTTGATGGTACATTCTGGGTGGACAATGACGGCAAACCTTATATGATCTATTGCCATGAATGGCTGCAAAACTGGAACGGTACAATGGAAAAGATTGAATTAAAGCCCGATTTAAGCGGTTCCATCGGCAAAGGAAAGATTCTTTTCCGTGCCAGTGACTCTCCTTGGAGTCGTGAGAAGATGGGGGACAAAGTTTTGCCCAACCGTGTGACCGACGGACCATGGCTTTTCCGCACAGGTACGGGCCGGTTAGGTATGATATGGACAAGCTGGGTATTCCAGGACTATACACAAGGCGTTGCCTATTCCGAAAGCGGAACTCTGGATGGCCCCTGGATACAAGAGAAAGAACCGATCACTCCGCCTAACTTCGGACATGGAATGTTGTTCCGTACTTTGGATGGTGAGTGGATGATGTCGGTTCATAGTCATAAAGATGTGAATGGGCGATATATTCGTATTCCGCACCTGTTTAAAGTCGATTTGTCGGGGGATAAACTGAAAATTGACTGATTTATCACCTTTTATGAAACAATTGTGCTACTACTGAATAGAAATTTCACCCTATCTTTGCAACATCGACAATAGGTTATAGATTAACATAAGATTGGTATTAATAAACAAAGGGTAGTTTTTTAAGTCACAGTTTTCAGTAGGTAGTATTTATAGAGAGCGGACATTCTTTCAAGTAGAGAGGATGTCCGTTTCATTTTTCTTCTCCATAGTAGATTTATCATTCCCGGTTGATTGAAAATACAGCATATCAAGAAGACAATTTACTCTTTCGTACGTATGGTTTGTTTGATATATTCTGATGGTGCCATTCCATATTCCTCCCTGAAGCAGGAGCGGAAATATCCAAGGTCATTGAAGCCGCTTGCATAGGCGGCTTCTGAAATATTATGCCCTTCTTCCATCAGTAACCGCAAACTGTTTTTCAGTCTGATTTTCCGGATGAGTTCATTGCCTGACATTCCGGTCAGGCTCTTGATCTTCCGGTAGAGTGTGGAATGGCTCATGTTCATTTTCTCCATCATGAAGGACATGTCCATCTTTTCCATGTCTATATTCTCCTCTACGATGGTGGTGAATTTAGTTAGGAATTCTTCATCCAGCTTATTTAGTTTGATGGTTTCTTCCTGTTGTTCCGGTTTTAACTCTTTGGTGCGGTTGGCTACTATAAGTGCCAGCTTTTTGCGGGATTCCAGCAGGTTGTGCACACGGCTGTTCAACAGTTTGGCACTAAGGGTTTGGTCAGATAGGAGTCTGCACCACTTTCGTATCCTTCTTCTTTATCCTGGATGGAATCTTTGGCTGTGAGCAGGATGACGGGGATATGGCTGGTGCGTATATCTTCCTTCACTTGTTTGCATAGCTCTATTCCATCCATTATCGGCATCATGATGTCGCTGATGATGATGTCCGGAATATATTTCTGCGCTTGCTCTAAGCCCTCCTTACCGTTCGTTGCTGTCAAAATGCGGTAGTTGCTGCTGAAAGAAGTGGCAATATATTCGCGTATATCGTCATTATCTTCCACTACCAGTACTACAGGGCGGGTATCAGCCTCTTCTTTTTCTTCTTCCACCGTTTCCGCAATTTCTGTCTCTTCCTGTGCGAGCGTTTCCTTTTCCTCTCTGTGCAGCGCATTCGGGTACGTGTTTTCAGTCAGAAGACGGAAAGTGAAAGTAGTTCCTTTACCTATTTCACTTTCCACTTGGAGTGTTCCTTCGTGCAGGTCGGCAAGCGACTTTACTAAAGCAAGTCCTATGCCCGTACCGGATGCCTGATGTTTCCCCTTTGCCTGATAGTAACGATCGAAGATATGAGGAAGTGCCTCAGCATCTATGCCATATCCGGTATCGCTTACGATGATTTCCGTATACTGATTTCCTCCATCATCGGCTGAACGCAGGATCAGGTTGATTTCTCCCTCTGAGGTATATTTTATCGCATTACTCAGCAGATTGTTCAATATGGTGGAAATGACATCGGTATCGAAATAAATCTTTGCGTCTTTTGCTGCAATATTGATGCGGAACTTCACTTTCTCATTCCTGTTCAGTTCTTTATAGCGCAGTCCTGTTTCTGTCACCAGGCTACTCAGGTTCCCTTTCGCTACGGTCAGTTTCCGGTTTTGCGTTTCTGTTTTGCGGAATTCCAGTATCTGATTGATAAGGTTCAACAATCGTAGTGCACTGCTGTGAATGACTTTAATCTTATTACCGTAGAAAGCCGGTATTTTCGGATCATTAATCAGGTCCTCCAACGGACCGAGTATCAATGTCAGCGGTGTGCGTAGCTCATGCGTGATATTGGTATAGAAGCGCAGACGTTCGTTATTGAGCTCCTGTTCGTTCTGGCTCTTCTTCTTCTCCAGTTCGAGTGAGCTTTCCAATAGCAACTTGCGTTTGTAGAAACGGAACCAACTGTAGATACCCAGCAATACCAGCAGGATATAGAAAATCTTTGCATACCACGTCAACCATAATGGCGGATGAATATATACTTTCAATGTTGCCACATGATTGTCGTCCCATTCCTGATTTCTCAAACGCGCTTTTACCTTAAAGGTATATTCTCCGGGAGAAATGTTGCGGAATGTAATCTGGCTCTCGCCTAAAGTATTGGTCCATGTATTCTCCAAGCCTTCTATCAGATATGCATACTCTACCTGTCCACTTTGTGAATAGTCCGATATGGAAAATGTGATCCGGAAAGAATTTTGGTCGTACGGTAAATCAATGTGTCCGTTTGTAATTGGAATCAATGCTTCGGCCCGGCGACTTTCTATCTGGTTATTGAGGTGCCTGCATTCCATGATCTGTACAGGGGCTACTTGGCGGTCCGTAGTCAGGCTTTGCGGATTGAAGTAACAAACACCGTTCAGTGAGGCGAAGTAGAGAGTACCGTCCGGTGTGCAGCAGGCTGAACCTTCTATGAAATTTCCCATCGGTATCCCGTCCCGGTAATCATAGTTTTCAAATTGCTGTTTTTGCTTGTTCCATAAAGAAATGCCATTGTTGGTACTGATCCAGATATTTCCTTGCAAATCTTCCTGAATACTGCGTACGAAAGTATCTTCAAGCCCGTGGCTGTAACCATAGAGTTCAAACTCTTCCGGTTTACTGGTATCCTTTATATAACCAATACCTTTACGGGTTGCTGCCCACACACCACCTTGCGAATCCATAAAGAGAGAATTGATTCCATTGGTTTTAAATCCATTGTTATGGTCCAACCGTGTAACTGCCTTATAGTCCCGGTCGAATATCGTTATTCTTCCAGCATAGGAACCTATCCATAGCTTTCCCTGCCGATCACGCAAAATGCCATATATAGATTTATCGGATAATTGCCGGGTGATATCTTCTTCCTTTTTTATAACTCCGCCTTTATAGGTGTATATACCATATTCAGCACCTACCCATATCGTTCCGTCATCATCTTTGAAAAATGAAAGAATGTCAATGTTGCTCATGTCGAGCTTAATACGCTCTATCCGGTTGCTTTTAGTATCGAGTTTCAGCAGGCCGTCATCGTATATTCCAAGCAGGAAAATGCCGGGACTATATTCTGCAAAGGAAAATACTTGTCCGTAAGGTCTGGCCAAATATTCCGTGATATCGAAACTTTCAAGTTGTTTTTCGTTTTTGAATGCGACTGCCTCATTCTCTCCACCCAACCATATTCTTCCTTCACTGTCCTGAAATAGTCCCCATACCGGTTTGTTTTTCTGTTTTTCTTTGCCTTGGGTGGTATAGGGAAGTATATGGAACATGGGTTGGGTATGACTAATAAAGTCTACTCCGCTACTATAGTTGCCTATCCATATATTGCCAAATTTGTCTTGCAACAGGCTTCGTATATTTCCTGATGAAAGTCCATATTTATCCATCGTTGCCGTGATGTTATAGAACTGTACGTTTTGGGGAGATTTGAAAGTAATATTGTGCAAGTCGAGTATGCTGATTCCACCAATGTCACTGGCTATCCATAAATTGCCGTCTTCCATCTCCTTGATGTCATATATATGATCAGCTATTAATGAATGTGGATTATTGGACTCGTGTTTAAAGATGGTAAATTCGTCCGTTTTCGGATTCAGCAGTCCGAGCCCTTGGTTTGTGCCCACCCAAATATTCTCCAGATGGTCTTTATAGATTGTATAAACGCTATTCCCAGGCAGACTGTTGGGATTCTCAGGAATATTGGAGAGGTTACGGAGTGTTTTATTTTCCAGATTAATGATGCTCAGTCCACCTTGTGCATGGCCTATGTACAGATGTCCCTCTCCGTCATCGAAAGCGCACCAGCTCGATTGTTTCAGTTTTCCTTTGATTTGATTTGATAATGAGGTGTACTTTTCATCCTCTTTGTTATAATGTACTATCTGGCCAGTGTGACTGACAATCCATATTCCGCCGTTAGAAGCAGGAGCCAGGTCTGAAATATTGTTGATTGAGATATCTTCTGGTGGAGTACATTGCCTGAACTGCTCTGTTGAACAATCAAGTATGTATAGTCCGTTATTGCTTCCCACCCATAATTCATCATCTTCTTCATTGTAGAGCAGCGTATTCAGCGCATCATTCCCTAATTTAGAATTGGTACTTTTGTAAGTGGTGAACTTAAGTCCGTCGAATCGGTTCAGCCCCAGTACGGTTGCAATCCATATACATCCCCGTTTATCTTGTGCAATGTCTTGGACATAATTATTCGATAGCCCATCTTCTATACTTAGGTGTTGTAGTATGTAAAGGCTGCGCCGTGCTGCTTGTTGTAAAAAGCAGCAAAACCAACAGAATCAATAGGGATGAATGTCGTTGCATAATCATTTGGCTTATGAATTTGTCTTTGCAACAAAAATACAATAAATTCGCGTTACAGCTATCCTAAACAGGTGTTTTGCTCAATCTGTCCCTGCTGTTTGACGAATTTACCTTTGTATATATACCTTATGTGTGCCTCGTCCGGAAGTTGTAATACCACTTTCAGGATTCTCTGCCCATTTCCTTAACTCTACAGAGGCGGTAGTGGGCCGCAACCCTGTTAGTTGGACATAATTCCTGACCGTCATATAAGGATGTCCGGTAAGATATTGCTTTGCCCGTTCCAGGCGTTCTTCCGGTGTATACTTCTGCGAGGAACGGCGGAATTTCTGTTGCGAACGTTCCAGGTCACAGTTATAATTGGTATTGTGAATCAACGATTTCTCTGCTCTGAAGTTGATGCTGCCTACTACGATGCTTCTTGCATTTCGTCGGGTGCTATCTGCTTCTCCGGTTTCCCGTTCTTTGTCTATGCGCAGAGCCAGTGAGGGAACAAAGGTTCCTATTCCATCCAACTTTACCGATTTCCCTTGTCCCATTTGGTAAGCCAGTTCATCGGCCAGTTCCTGTAGCAAACCTTTGATGTCACCTCTGGTAAATGAACTCTTTTCGGACAGTATCTTTGCAATGTAGTCCGTGCTCGCTTGTCCGTGTTGTACAAGGCGGGGATAGAGTATGCGCTTCCCGTCTTTGTTTGGCAGGTTCATCTCCTGCATTTCATATTCAGCCATAAATAGATTTATTTAGTAGTTATATGTTTCCTGTTTGCTCCGTATAGGGAAGAAACCTGCTCTCTATTCGTACAAAACTTATTTTCTCTTTATACAAAACCTGTCAAAGTTAATAAAAAAGTATATTCATAGTCTGCGAATATAAAAATGTAAGTAAGCATTCGGCCTTGTACGTGTTTCTCTCCAAGCTATAATAAAGTCAAAAGCCAGACGTAATACGTCTGGCTTTTGACTTTATCAGTCTTTCTTGTTTATCCCTTCCAATTAAATGGCAGTAAATCGGAGTAGTCGTTTTTCTCTTCTCTTTCTTTATCCTGTACTCTAATCAACACGTCCTGCATCCATAGTTTCGGGTTCACCTTATTTTCCCTGCAACATCCCATCAGTGAAAAGAATATTGCCGCTGCGTGTGCGGCTTCATGCGACCCTGAGAAGAGTACATTCTTTCTGTTCAGCGTCAGGGGCCTTATGGATCGTTCCACGGGATTGTTGTCTATACAGAACCGTGCGTCATTCACGTATCCCGATAGCTGTTCAAATCGTGTGTACATATAGAATATGGCCTTGGCAACAGGCGATTTATCGACTGTATGTTCATATTCCTCCTTGCACCATTTTTCCAGTCCTTTAATAATAGGATACGATGTTTCCCGGCGAAGCTTTACTACAGCCTCCCCTTCCAGATGTTCTACCCTGATTTTCTCCTCCACAGCATACAGTCTGCCTATTTGTTCAAGTGCATGCCTTGCTCTGGGAGGGTCATTCCCTTCCGCTTCCACAAACTTGCGCCTGACATGTGCCCAACAGTACAGGTGCAACTTTCCGGGTAGCGTGTCGAACTCGTCATATACTGCAAAGCCGTCGCTCTGTACCACCCGGACCTGTCCTGCCAGCAGTGTGTCTATTCCGCTGCTGCCACGTCCCTTGTGATATTCAAAGAAGGGGGTATGGAACCGGGGCAGATAGAAGTTCCACATATACCCGCGATGAAGGGCACCGGGGCGGTCGCTTTCAAGTACGGGATGGGGCGTCTCATCGGCCATGACGTAATAACTGTCCTTAACCAGTTCACGAAGCTCATTATAGATCGGCTCCAGACGTTGTGCGGCAGCCATCATCCAGTTACTTACGGTGGAAGGACTCAGATGGATGCCTTCACGCTCAAAAATGTCCAACTGCCTGTGCAGAGGCAGGTGATCGTAATATTTGGCGGTAGCAATGTGGGACAGTACACTCTCCGACGCATTGCTGTGAGGATGTGCCATTACGGGCATGGGAGCTGTTATGATACGACCGTCGGCAAGCCGGTATTTAGGGCGGATGATACGTCTCACATAGAATCGGGCAGGGGGCTGACGGCATATTGTTCGCTCACTTCATCCCCCCAGCTTCGTCGCTCCCTCCAGCGAAAGACCTTCCGGCATGGGAATGATGATTTCTTCACGGGGAAGGGACGGGGCGATGGGCTTACGGGCGTGGGGAGTAATCTTTTTGGTGAAGCTCTTACGGAAACGGTTGTAACCAGTCTCCGATTGGGCAGATTTCTCAGCCGTTTTCCGCTCCTCCGCTACCGGGTCATTGACATCGGACGGAGATTCAAAACAGATGCTCAATTGGTTGGCGTCTTCGGGAAGATGACGTTTTTCACTGGATTTACCCCATAAACGGCGCGTCAAGTCAGCCAATTTCCATCTCAGGTCGGCAATGACAGCGGTGCAGGCTGAGATTTCCTCGACTTGGCGGGAATACTCCTGCAAAGAGGCTTCGTATTTTCTCAGAAGTTCCGCATGTTCCTTTTCAAGACATTCACGTTCCTTGCGCAACTCTTCGTACTCTTCCAAGGTAAGGGTAATGACTGGTTCTTTCACTGTATATCCACTTTTTTATTATGCGGCAAAGTTATCAAAATAAAGCTGTACGGATTGTAGGATGGGAGATTACTTTTCAACTGTTTTCCGATACTTTTTAACAGTAAGCAGCTCATTCAGGCGATTCCAGGAAATTTGAAGAAAATCTCTTTTCCGTTCGTCCTTTTTCAAGAGGAAAGAACTGTGGTTCAGACGGCGGCATTCCAGACGGTATTCGTCCTCGCACCGATAAAGGATATGCAATCTGCTACGGGAACGGTCAAGAAAAATATGGCAACTCTGCCCTGACACGCAAGAACCCGTATGCCGGATGACCTCGCCACAAAGACCGTCAATACCTTTATGGAAATTACAACCATTGGGATAAAGGTAATAAGACCAGAAAGGACTGCTACGGAAAAGACCAAGACCTAAAGGGAGAAGTAGATCCTGAGGAGAATGGATGCCAAGACTGGAAGCCGAAACTTTATAACGACGACCACCATCAAATATGAAAAGAACAGAATCAAAATGATTAGACTCGGAAAAGAGACTACGCAGTTTCTCACTTTCACTAGAAAATACTAAGACTGAACACATAATGGATTAAGATGATTATGAAGACACAAAGGTAGGAAGGAAAAGAAGGGAAAGAAACACGCACAAGGCCGAATGCTTACAAATGTAATTTACGAATTCATATTTGTAGATTACGAATATATAAATGAAGCTGCAATTTATAACTTTTTATTCGATGCCGCAAACTTTTCTCTGCATTATTAGGAACTTTCTGATGAAGAGAAGAGAACTTTTTCATTAATATGGGACAATTTGATTGTATATTGACCATTTTCACCCTTCTCTTCTCCCGATATCTCACTGCTTGTTCCGAAGTCAAATCCGTACTTTTGTCTGTCTCCTTTTGGTATGGGAGCATTGTAATTTAATAAGTTTTTCATCATTTAAAATCAGTAAAAGTATCATGAAAACGAACCTTTTCGTAAACAGAACTACAGTTTGTATGAAGTCTGTTATTTTATTATGTATGGCGCTCTTACTTCCTTCTGCCATTGCAGGCAAGGGAAAAAACTCTCAGAAGAAAGTAATTTCTTATGTAGACACTTCACTCAACGGTTCACAGAAGTATGTGTTGAGAGTGGACGACAAACCTTTCTATATGACCAATGTACAGGTGCGTTTCGACAAATTGCGCTACCGTTGGAATTGGGATATAGCCACCTGCGAAAGATTAATTAAAGAAACTGCCGCACTGGGATTCAATACCCTCTCCATCCCCATTCATTGGGTGGAAGTGGAACCGGCTAAAGACAAATTTGACTGGACCACCCTGGATCTCTACATGGGACTGGCACAGAAATATAATTTTAGGGTAGAAATGCTTTGGTTCGGGCAGAACAGCGGTGGACATGTACAATGGCTGAAGCCCGACCAATTGCGAACTCCCGATTATGTGATGCACTCTCCGAAAGCCGGTGATTTCCAGTCTTTCTCTACGGCAGGTAGTTCTAAAGAAACTACCAGTGAATTTACGATCCGGCGTGATATCTCAGACTATACCTTAGACTTGAATGATAAGAAGCTATGTGCCCGTGAGGCCTATGTTTTAGGAAAAGTCATGGAGCATATTGCCCGCTGGGATGCAGAGAACGGAGCCAGACATACCTTGATCGGTGTACAACTAAATAATGAAGTACGCAGCTTCCCGTCGTCTACCATTGTAGAATATATGAGCGAACTGGGACGGGCTGTAAAAGAATCTCCTTACTCAGTATGGACACGAATGAACTGTACGTATGTCGATCTCCACTCCGTACTTTATGCGAACGAACAGATGCGTTCAACGTCCGGTACTTATATAGACTTTGTAGGTATCGATACGTACCGCCACCATTTCCAGACGGAAGACAGTTTTGCGGAAAGTACACGTACTAATGTGCCTTATGTGGAAAAGAATTTTCGTATGATTATGGAGATAGGGGCCCGTGTACCCAATATAGCTCAGTTGCACCTTGCTGCTTTGTCCGGTAATAATGCTTTTGATTACTATGAACTGTGCGGTTCGGACGACTTGGGAATTTTTGTACAGGATGAGAAAAACGGTTTCGCACCTCGTGGTATCTATCTGGAAGATGTGAAGTTGGTTAATAAAATGTTGAATAGTATCATGACGGATATAGCGGTGAATGCCAGCAGATACGGTCTTTTTGTACATAACTGGAAAGGTGATTCGCTGATGCCTACCGTAGGAGTCGAAGGTATCTCTTTTACTCCGGGATATATTAATTCACAGGCGGTTAGCATCCTTCGTAGCGGCAGTGAGATAGTGCTGGCTACCTCTAAGGGCGGAGTCTTCTCCTGGCCGGATTCTCTGAATATCCTATCTGCAAGCAAGGGATACTTTGACGCTCATAATAATTGGGTGGACGAAGGTGCTGTTGATTTCCGGACAGATAAGCGGAAACGCATTGTTACGTTGGATGCGGGAGTTTGTCAAACAGTTCGTTTGGTTCGTGCTGCGCAACCGATGCCATCTGTGGTTTGTCCTGCGGAACACATGGAGTTTGGTGGGGGCGTGGTACTGGAAGCTGATGCGAAAAATTGCATCGGTTTCACCGGAGCTGGTTATCTGAACTTTCCGTTGGCAGGTGGATATGCTATCTGGAAAAATGTGGATGGAAAAAATGGAGGGCGGAAAACTATCAGATTGCGTTATGCTAATGGAAAGTCGCAAGTCGCTACTCCCAGCCTGATAGTGAATGGAGTGCAGAAACGCCTCCGATTGCCTTCTACCTATTCGTGGGATACGTATCAGTATGTGGAAGTTGCTGCTGAACTTAAACCTGGAACAGATAATGTGATTCGTTTGGAGTCCAGTTGGGATGGCGCCGGACATGTGGCTGAATTTCAGCTTATGGAAGAATAAAGTTGTATTGGAATAGAAAATAATTAAAAAGGTGTTACCTGGAGACGGGTAACACCTTTTTAATAGGGGGTAACTCTGAGAGAATTATTTATTAGTAATGTATCTGTCAAGTTCCTTCAGTAAGGTAGTATCTATGCTGTTGTAGGTGATATTTTCTGTGATTATATTCTCAATATTTACTACCCGGTTTACGCTGTCGGCGATGCAACCTACATGTATGTTTTTGAGTTCGATGTTTTTTACCGGTAGTTTTTTATCTCCTCTCATTTCATAAATCATCTTTGCAGATTCGCAAGTGATGTTATTCATGTGAATACCTTCGATACGAGTGATGCGTTCTTCATAGGTGGGAACCAGATCTCTCCATTGATACAGAACATCCGTATCTATTTCAAAAACTCTCAGCGTGCCTCCCGTCTTTATATTTTCCATATAGAGGTTTTCTACAAAGGCGCCCCGGCGATGGTTGGTCTTTATAAAGAAAAGACGGTGGACAGAGTTAGGGGCAGTACAGTCGTGCATGTAGATATTACGGATACCGCCGGATATTTCGCTGCCGACTCCAAGTAACGTTTGTCCATCCTGAATAGTGCAATTGCGTATCACTATATTCTCGGTAGGAGTATTCAGGCGCCATGCATCCCGGTTTCTTCCGGCTTTTATAACAACGGCATCATCTCCTTGATTGAATGTACAATTCTCTATCAGGAAGTTGCGGGTCATTTCTAAGTCGATGCCATCACTGTTGTGGCCATGGGCTTTCACATTCAGGTTGCGGGCAATGCCACCATCACACATATACATGTGGATAGTCCAGAAGGGGCTTTCACGAATCATAAAACTGTCGAGCAGTATATTCTTGCAACGGTTGAAGTGGATAAGGTGCGGACGCAGATGGTTTTCTCCCTGAGCCATTTGGCGTTGTTCTACCGGTACGTCGGTAGATGCCATTGTATAAAGTTCTTTCAAGGCATTCATGTGGGGTTGAGGACGTTTGAACCATACTTTCCACAAATCCATGTGGGGCTTTAGCATTCCTTCTCCGGTGATGGCTATGTTTTCACATTCAAAGGCATAGACGAGTGGTGAGTAGTTGTAACATTCCATCCCTTCCCATGAGGTCATTACTGCTGGTAGGTAATCTTCCGGATTATCTGTGAAGCGGACTACTGCATCTTTTTCCAGATGGAGGTTTACATTACTTTTGAAATGTATGGGACCTGTCAGCCATTCACCGGCAGGAATAACCACACGCCCTCCGCCGGCTTTATTACAAGCCTCGATGGCTTTACTGATAGCTTCCGTATTAATATGTTTCCCTCCTTCGATGGCACCGTAATCCGCAATGGAGTAATCTTTTTCAGGGAAGATACATTCTTTGATTGGTTCCATGGGGAAAGGGGCAGCCACTTTAATCTCATTGTAAGATACCTTTGGAGAGCTACAGGAAATAAACAGGAGACATACAAAACTTACAAGGTATAAATGATATACCGCACAGTGCTTTTTCATAATAGTTATATTTTAAATTAGTAAATGATACTTTTTATAATTAAGTGTCTGGTTGCAAAGATAAAGCAGGTAAGGGTATGTCGATAGAGACAGATTGATCATTTAACATGGGTAAATATGGCATTTCATGAATTGAAGAAGCTGGTTTGCCTTTATTTAGCCGTGATGAACTATTTGCCAATGATATCTGCCCGATTACTTCCTGTTATTTAAAGTAAAATCGGGTATTTTTGCCTATGAGAACATCCTTTATTAACTTTATAATTAAAGAACACTTTTATGGTAAGACAAAGAATGATCAGTAGGGAGATTATAATACTTTTGGTATTTGTATTTTTACCGGGCTCATACACTATGGCCAATCGGCAACGTATCAATTTTGATTTTGACTGGTGGTTTCATCTGGGGGACGAACCGGATGCTATGAAACCGGGATTTACACCTTCCGCATGGAAATGGGAAGCGGTCCAGTTGCCGCATGACTGGTGTGTACACTTGCCTTTTGATAGGGAAGCAAAACCGGAAAATGGTTTCAAACCCGGAGGCGTGGGGCTGTATAAGAAAGAGTTTCATATCCCCTTATCTTATAAGGGAAAAGCGGTTTCTATTGTTTTTGATGGTATATATTATCAGTCAACTGTATATGTAAATGGAGAGAAAGTCGGATTTCATGCTTATGGATATACCAGCTTTGAATATGATATTTCTTCGTATCTGAAGTATGGTGAGGATAACCTGATAACAGTACATGTGAATCATACGGATGTTTCGCGGTGGTATACCGGATCGGGTATTTACCGTCATGTCTGGTTGCAGGTGACTGAACCGCTACACGTAACGACTTGGGGAACTTATGTCACTACCCCGGAAGTAAGCAAGGATGAAGCAAAAGTACGGATACGTACCAGTGTAACTAACAAGACCGCTCAGGATGAAAGCGTACAAGTATTGCAACTGTTGGTGAATAAGCAGGGACAGCCCATTAAGATGAAAGGTAAGAAATTGGAAACTACGACTTCCCTACACATTCCAGCTAATGACACAATGGATGTCGAACAGTATCTGGTAGTGGATAATCCGCACTGTTGGTCGGTAGACGATCCTTATCGTTACTTTGTGCGTACTATGATAAAAAAGAAGGGAAAGACGGTAGATACTTATCAAACTCCGTTCGGCATCCGTACCCTTGAATTTAGCAGTACAGAAGGATTTAAACTGAATGGGCAGCCTATGAAGTTTAAAGGCGTGAATCTGCATCAGGATGCCGGTGGACTGGGAACTGCCATACCTGATCGTGCTTTTGAGCGCCGTCTCAGCATTCTGAAAGAATTCGGATGTAATGCAGTGCGTTGCAGCCATAACCCTCCGGCACCGGAATTCCTTGAAATATGCGATACACTTGGACTTTTAGTTATTGATGAGGCATTCGATGCCTGGAAAACAGGCAGCTTGTATTATGGTAAGCTGTTTGATGAATGGTGGCAGCGCGACCTGGCGGACATGATAATAAGGGATCGGAATCATCCTTCCATCATAATCTGGAGTATAGGTAATGAAACTCGGGAAGCTTTCCTGAAGACGGATGAAGGGATAAAGCGAGGCAGGATGATGCAGGACTTTGTTCACCAGTTAGAACCTACGCGTCCGGTTATGGTAGCTATGGCTCCCAATTCACTGAACCAGTTCTGTGAGGTCTTTGATATCGTCGGGTATAACTATCAGGAAACCAGAATGCTGCAAGACCATCTCACATATCCTAAGCGGTTGATGTTGGGAAGTGAAGTTTATCCTTATTATACGGCTGCACATCCGACCTCTTCACGTGACTATATACCATATAATTCATGGAACTATGTGAAAGATAACGATTTCATCTTAGGTTCGTTTATCTGGGCGGGTGTAGACTATCTGGGGGAATCTGTAGGTTGGCCCAGTAAGGGATGGGCAAGTTGTCCGTTCGATATGTGTATGGTGGAGAAACCGGTTGCTGCCTATCATCGAGCAGTCTGGAATGATGAACCTGTTTTGAAATTGGCTATTGTTGATAACTCGCTCAATATAGATCCGGGAAAGGATCATTGGCAGTATCCTTTGATGGTGGATAACCTGAACTTGCCGTATACGGATGACCGGGTATTGGAATATCGTACAATGACTAATTGTGACTCCGTACGGCTGATTGCTCCACATGCCAAACGAACTATGGATTTTGGGGTACGGAGTACAAAGGATTATCCGAATAATACGATTGTCTGGAATCAACCTTATCGTCCGGGTAAAGTTTTAGCTATCGGCTATAAGAATGGAGTGGAAGTCTGCCGGGATAGTCTTGTTACCACTAAGAAAACTTCAGCATTTAAACTTATAGCCGATAAGACGATACTGAAGGCTGACGGGCAGGACCTTTCGCATATAGAAATCAAATTATGCGATGAAGACGGACGTTTTGTCCAGATGGACGACCGTAACCTAACAGTGCAGTTGGAAGGAGAAGGACGATTGTTGGCATTGGACAACGGAGATATGCGCAGAAACATTCCGTTCGGAAGCAATAAGCTGAAAACTTTCTTCGGGCGGGCACTCTTGATTGTACAATCGGCGCGTGTTCCCGGAGTATTGAGAGTGAAAGTGGAAACAGAGGGCGTATCCCAACCTTATATATTAGATATCACAATGAAAGAATGAAAGAGGAGACCATGGACAGATAGGCCAAAGAAACAAGAGAAATAGGTCAATGAACAATTTACCCTTCTATTTGATCTGTCTGTCTCTCCTTTTTCAGCAAGTCAATCTTACATTTGCATCGTTATCTTTTCAAAAAAGTAACGCAGGGATTATTAACCTTATATTCATATTAAAACGAAAAACAATGAAATCAGATTCATTTAGAAACAATCGGAAGGCGCTTGCAGCCTTGCTACTTTGTAGTAGTTTCATTACCGGGTGTCCGCTGGCAGTGATGGCTGAGGGCAATGAGACTAATCTGGAAGTGGTTCAACAACAAATCAAAGTTTCAGGTGTGGTGAAAGATGCGATGGGCGAACCTGTTATCGGTGCCAGCATTCAGGAGAAAGGAACCTCAAACGGAATTATTACTGATATTAATGGTAATTTCTCGCTTTCCGTTAATCAGGGTGCCACGCTTGTTATCTCTTATATTGGTTTTAAAACTCAAGAAATTCCGGTTGTGGCAGGGAAAATACTGGATGTTACCCTGAAAGAAGATACCGAGATGCTGGAAGAAGTTGTAGTAGTAGGTTTCGGTACGCAGAAGAAGGTGAACCTGACCGGTTCTGTAGGTATTGCTACTGCCAAAGAAATAGAATCGCGTCCGGTAACTTCTGCAACTCAGGCTTTGCAGGGTTTAGTACCGGGCCTGAAGATTACCACCAGTTCCGGACAGTTGGAAAAGGACATGAGTATATCTGTTCGTGGTACAGGTACTATCGGTTCTGGTTCCAATAGCTCTCCATTGATTTTAATTGATGGTATGGTGGGCGATATTAATACTGTCAACCCGCAGGATATAGAGAATATTTCTGTATTGAAAGATGCTGCCGCTTCCAGTATTTATGGTTCGCGTGCACCGTTCGGTGTAATTTTGGTTACTACTAAGAGAGGAAAGGAAGGTAAAGTGTCTGTTAACTATAATAATAGCTTCCGTGTCTCCAGTCCTATCAATATGCCGAAGTCAATGGACTCTTATTCGTTTGCCGTCATGATGAACTATGCGGATGCCAATCAAGGTGTTAAAGGTGCATATTCGGATGAAACGATGCAGAAGATGATTGACTTCCAGAATGGAAAGTTTACGAATGGAGAAGTAGGGTTGGATGCTAAAAGTGAGACTGCCTGGCAAGACCGTTGGACTCAGGGATATGCTAATACAGATATCTGGGATGCCATGTATAAAGATCATGTGTTTTCTCAGGAACACAACATCAGTGTCACAGGTGGTAGCGAAAAGATGTCTTATTATGCTTCGTTCAATTATCTGGATCAGGGAGGACTTCTCAACTTCGGAAAAGAAAATTTGCAGCGTTTCAATACGACAGCAAAAATTAATGGAACATTGACAAAATGGTTAAAATTCAACTATTCTACTCGCTTTACCCGCAATGATATTTGTAGACCAACGAGCTTTACAGATAGCTATTATGATGGGTTGGGGCGCTCAAACTGGCCGAATATGCCTATTTACGATCAAAACGGTCATATCAATCATGACAATCCTCGTGCATTGGCAGAAGGTGGACAAAGAACTCAACAGACAGACCGTCACTATCATCAAGCTGCTTTTTATCATAGAGCCTGTCAAGAACTGGATTACAAATATAGAGTTCAATTATAGTATTAAAGAGGAGAGTACAAAGGCAGCTACATTGCCTGCTTATAATTATGATCCACAAGGTAATAAAATCGTAACGAACAAAGATTCAAGTTTAAAAAGAAAACGATCAGAAAGAAAAAATTATCTGAATCTGAATGTTTATAGCTCGTATACTCATACTTTCGCAGATAAACATAACTTCAAGTTCATGGGTGGTTTTTCAGGCAGAAGAGTTCAAACTGCATTATTTCGACGTTACCAAATATGGATTGTATGTAGAGGATGAAGACTTCTGGGAGTTCGATCTGACATCCGGATTGAGCGGTAAAGGTGAAGAGAAAACTACAGGGGTGAATGGTTATTCAAGAGAATGGGCTACAGCCGGTTTCTTCGGTCGTTTAAATTATGATTTCATGGGCCGCTATCTGTTGGAAGTTAATATGCGTTATGATGGTACTTCCGTTTCCGCCGCGGCAGTCGCTGGCAACTATCCCCTCTTTCTCGGCAGGTTGGAATATTGCACAAGAGAAGTTCTTCGCTCCGGCTACCAGTGTTGTTGATCAGTTGAAGTTACGCTTCTCTTACGGTCAGTTGGGTAACCAGAATACAAGCTCATATTATCCTACTTACCGTGTAGCAATACGTAACCGAACCAGCGTACCGAG